>Ga0335074_10000561_pt1 | contig 51958 bp, 33 predicted proteins | sample Lox_Sample_23_FD_206715 | JGI IMG/M metagenome (GOLD analysis project Ga0335074, IMG submission 206715) | Soil microbial communities from Loxahatchee National Wildlife Refuge, Florida, United States - Lox_Sample_2.3 | ecosystem: Environmental > Terrestrial > Soil > Wetlands | place: USA...
GACTGGAAGAGCCAGCTCAGCAGCGGCAACGCGACCGATCAGACATTTATCGGCGTGACGCACAGCCTGGGCAGTTACCTGTTGTTCAACACCCTCAACCTTGAAGATATTCCGCCCGAGGCTGCGGCTGCGCAATCGCTGTCAGCGGCGCAATCTGAGACTATGGACGAAGACCGCGCAGTTCAATACATCTTCGAGCGAATGTCTCTCGTCTACTTCTTTGCCAACCAGCTTCTGCTTCTCGAATTCACCGATGTTCAGGGGCTTCCCACTGAGGCCGTGGCGACGCCGCACGCCGCCGGAGCACCCGCGCCATCAACCCGTCATTTCAGCGACCTGGTCAGCCGCTGGTCGCAATACAGGCAGGCTTATCAGAAGCGCACCCTGGGCGACAAAGCCGTTCCTCAAAATGCAGTCCACATTGTTGCCTGGAGCGACCCCAGCGACCTGCTCACGTGGCGCATGCCAAAGATCGGCGATGTCGTGGTCCTCAACCTGTATGCGCACAATGCCACCCACTGGTTCTGGCTATACGAATCGCCCACCGGCGCGCACGACAACTATGCCAAGAACATGGCTGTGCTGCGGGTGATGTTCCCAAAACATTGAACCGCCCTGGGCGCCCACGCAGGTCTCTCCGTTGCCACCCAAAAATCCAAGGTGGTAGCCTCTAGTTTGACCATCCGGGGGGAAGAACCCAGAATCATGCAAAGTGCTTATAACGGCCTGGCGCTGCCCGCGACGGGCGAGCCCATCAGCTACGAGAACGGCAAATTCACTGTTCCTGACAATCCCATCATTCCCTACATCGAGGGCGACGGAACCGGCCGCGACATCTGGAAGGCCTCGCAGCGCGTGTTCGATGCGGCTGTCGAGAAAGCCTACGGCGGCAAGCGCGCCATCCGCTGGTTTGAGATCTTCGCCGGCGAAAAATCCTTCCGCAAGTTCTCCAACTGGCTGCCCGACGATTCGGTCGCCGCGGCGCGCGACCTGCGCGTGTCAATCAAGGGTCCGCTCACAACTCCGGTTGGCGGCGGCATACGGTCGTTGAACGTGGCACTGCGCCAGATTCTCGACCTCTACTCGTGCGTGCGCCCGGTGAAGTACTACCAGGGCGTGCCCAGCCCGGTGAAACGTCCCGAACAGGTCGACATCGTCATCTTCCGCGAAAACACTGAGGACGTGTACGCGGGAATCGAATTCAAGCAAGGCAGTGAAGATGCGACCCGGTTGATCTCGTTCATCAACGACGACCTGCTCAAGGGTGGCAAGAAAAAAATCCGCACCGACTCAGGCGTGGGAATCAAGCCCATTTCGATCTTCGGCACCAAGCGCCTGGTGCGCGCCGCCATCCGCCACGCGCTCGAAAGCGGCCGCAAGACGGTGACCCTCGTCCACAAAGGCAACATTCAAAAGTTTACTGAGGGCGCGTTCCGCGAGTGGGGCTACGAGGTCTCCACCGACGAGTTCCGCGATCAGATCGTTACCGAACGCGAGTCTTGGATCCTGGGCAACGTCGAATCGCGTCCCGGCATCTCGATTGAGGAGAACGCTGCGCTGATTGAGCCAGGCATGGAATTCGCGCCGCCGAGCTTCCGCGATTCGGTCTGCGCTGAAGTTAAAGCAGTGCTTGAAAAAATCGGCGCATCGCATGGCAACGGCGCGTGGAAGTCGAAGATCCTGGTCAACGACCGCATCGCCGACTCCATCTTCCAGCAGATCATCATTCGCCCGTCGGACTACAGCATTCTGGCTACGCCCAACCTGAACGGCGACTACATCTCGGATGCGGCAGCCGCGCAGGTCGGCGGGCTGGGAATCGCGCCCGGCGCCAACATCGGCGACGGTTACGCGGTCTTCGAGGCCACGCACGGCACGGCTCCCAAATACGCCGATAAAGACGTCATCAATCCAGGCTCGGTGATCCTGTCGGGGGTGATGCTGTTCGAGTTTATCGGCTGGAAAGAAGCGGCCAAGATGATCGAGACCGCGATGGAGAAGACCATCCAGCAAAAGTTCGTGACGTATGACTTTGAGCGCCAGCTTACCGGGGCAATCAAGGTGGGAACGAGCGAGTTTGCGACGCGGATGATTGGCAATATGTAGGTCGTGAGTCGTTCACGAGTCCAATCCACGAACCACGAATCACGAATCGAGGGAATAGTAATGCGGAAGAAGGTTTCAATCGTCGGGGCCGGTAACGTGGGCGCCACTTGCGCTCATTGGATTGCAGCCAAGGAACTGGCCGATGTAGTTTTAATCGACGTTGTCGAAGGGGTGCCCCAAGGCAAAGCGCTCGACCTGCTCGAAGCCATGCCCATCGAGAAGGGCGACGTGAACGTGACGGGATCGAACGACTACGCGGCCTCTGCCAACTCCGACATCGTGGTGATCACGGCGGGCATTCCCCGCAAGCCGGGCATGAGCCGCGACGACCTGCTGCACACCAACTACAAGATCATGTCCGATGTGGTTTCGAAGGTGGTTGCGCAGTCGCCGGAGTCGATCCTCATCATCGTCTCGAACCCACTCGACGCCATGGCACAGGCTGCATTTCGCCAATCCGGCTTCAATCGCGAGCGCGTCATCGGCATGGCCGGCGTGCTCGACTCGGCGCGTTTCCGCAGCTTCATTGCCGCCGATCTGAATGTGAGCGTCGAGAATGTGACGGCCTTTGTGCTGGGCGGCCACGGTGACACCATGGTACCGCTTTCGCGCTACTCGACCGTCGCCGGCATTCCCATTACCGAGCTGATCGCGCCCGACCGCCTCGAGCAGTTGGTACAGCGTACTCGCGACGGCGGCGCCGAAATCGTGAAGTACCTCAAGACCGGCAGCGCCTACTACGCGCCCTCGGCAGCCGTCACCGAGATGGCCGAGGCAATTCTTAAAGACAAGAAGAAGATTCTGCCCTGCGCGGCGTATCTCGAGGGCGAGTACGGTATTGGCGGCTACTACATCGGCGTGCCCTGCAAGCTGGGCGCGGCCGGCCTTGAAAAGATTATCGAGATCAAGCTGACGCACGAAGAGGACGCGGCCCTGAAGAGGAGCGCCGCAGCGGTGAAGGAGCTTTGCGCGGTGATCGGGGTGTAGCTGTGTTGTCAGTCCATCGCGGCGCTGAGCTGGTGACGCACGTCGGCGCCGCGAATCCAGAAGATCACGTCGGTGGCGACATTCGAGGCGTGATCCGAGATCCGCTCAAGATTCTTTGCCACCAGAATGCCATTCATCGCCTGCTGGGTGTACTGCGGTTTTTCTTCAATCAGCTTCAGCAGGTCGGCATTGGCGCGCCGGTTCATGCGGTCGATCTCGTCGTCCATCTCCCGCACTGAGTCGGCCAGCCGCGCATCGCCGTCGAGCAGGGCCTGCAGCGAGGTGCGAATCATGCGCGCCGCATACTCGCCCATCGCGGCAAAATCGACCGGCAGCTCGATCTCGTCAAGCAAGAGAAAGTCCTTGGTTCGCTTGGCAATCGCCGCCGATTGATCGCCCACGCGTTCCAGATCGCCATTGATTTTGATCACGGCAAGGATGAAGCGCAGGTCGATGGCCATCGGCTGCTCTTTGGCGAGCAGCTCATAAGCCATCTCGTCCAGCTCGCGCTGCGCCGTGTTGATGGCCGTTTCGTTCTGCTTCACGAACTTGCACAGGCCCTTGTCGCGCTGGAGATAAGCTTCCACGGCAGACTCAACGCCTTGCTGCGCAAGGGCAGCCATGGCAAGCAGCTTGTCCTTGAGCTCGGCGAGTTGCTGATGGAAGTGAATGCGCGGCACTACCAGAAATCCCCCATCCGATTATTGTGCATGAAGTGAGGTTACAGGAGTGCGAAAACGGTGGCCAGCATCCGAACGGTCACCTCTGCTGAAAACCCCGCCCAAACGGGCTCAACTCCAACTGTCCTCAATGAGTAAAGACGCACGGCAGCCCAAAAAGGGTGCAAGTTGCCTCACCATTCAGGCTACACCAATTGTAGCTGCGCACCTACTACGAAAGTGAGATCGAACCGCCCTGCACCACCTCGTTCTCGAGCGTGCCGATGGAGTCAATAGTGATGCGGACCCGGTCGCCGGCGGCAAGAGTAAACGAATCGGGAGGAACGACGCCTGTTCCGGTCATCAGATAGGCGCCATATGGAAAGTGGTTTTCGCGGAAGAGGTACTCGACCAGCGTCTGCGGCGAGCGTTTCAGCGCGGCGAGCGTGGTTTCGCCCGCGAACTCGACGATGCCGCAGCGATCGATGCTGAGGCGGATGGCAGTCGTGTTCGGAAGCATCTCGCCGGTCACCAGCAGGCACGGGCCCAGCGCGCAGCTACGGTTGTAAACCTTGGCCTGCGGCAGGTAGAGCGGGTTCTCGCCCTCAATGTCGCGAGAGCTCATATCGTTGCCGGCGGTGTAGCCAACAATCTGGCCGCCCGGATTGATGACCAGCGTCAGCTCCGGTTCGGGCACCGACCACGTGGCGTCGCGGCGAATGCGCACCGGAGTTCCGGGTGCGGCAACGCGGCCAGGCGTCGCCTTGAAGAACAGCTCAGGCCGCTCAGCCGAATAAACGCGATCGTAGAAATCGCCTCCGCCCGCATCCTTCGATTCGGCCATGCGCGCGCTGCGGCTGCGATAGTAGGTCACCCCCGCGGCCCAAACCTCCTGGCTGCCGATGGGCGCAAGAAGCGCACCCGGCAGCGAACTGCCGACCATATTGGTGGCGGGAATTGAGCCGAGAAAATCAGCCAGATCGGGATGGGCAATCAGTGCGTCCCAGGAGACGTCACGAACCTGAATGAAGCCGCCGTCGCGCTCAACAAATATGCCGGAATCGGTTCGGTAAAGCTTCATTCTTTGTTCTCCAGTCTCGAGATTATCTTGTCCACATCGTAGACGCAGCCTCCCCATACACCGCCGCTCGCCTGGATCAACGCCGCCCACAGCCGCGTGTCGTCAGGCAGATCGGGATCGGGCCGCAGATCGGGGCGCGGCGTACGAAGCGCCAGCCTCCGCGTGCCTTCTTCGGCGCCAAAGATGTCACCGCTCTCGCCCACCAGGTTCACGGTTCCATCCAAAGACGCCCGGTCGACGACGATCTCGATCAGGTCGCGGTCGCGCACTTTGCCGATCGGCCCGCCAACGAGCGCCTCGGGCGAGACGTGGCCGATGCACGCGCCGGTTGAAACTCCGCTGAACCGGGCGTCGGTGAGCACAGCCACATGCTTGCAATGCGGCAACTGCTTGAGCGCGGATGTGATCTGATAAATCTCCTGCATGCCAGCGCCGGCCGGGCCGCTGCAAACCAGCACTACCACATCTCCCTGGGCAATGTCGCCGCTCTTTATGGCGCGAATCGCTGCCGGCTCTGAGACAAAGACCTTGGCCGGACCAACATGCCGGTAGACCTGTCTCTCGTTAACCAGCGACGGATCGATGGCCGTGCTCTTGATGACCGAACCTTCGGGGGCGAGATTGCCGGTGGGAAAGCAAACTGTCGAAGTAAGACCGCGCGACCGCGCGCGATCAGGCGACATGATGACGTCGTCGGGATCGATTCCGTCCTGATCTTTGAGCGCGCGCCGCAGTGCCGCTCGCCGCTCGCTCTGCTGCCACCAGTCGAGCGAAGCACCCAGCGTCTCACCGCTGACGGTAAGTACGCTCTCGTCCAAAAGCCCCGCAGCGCGGAGATGTAACATCACTTCCGGTACGCCGCCGGCAAGAAACACCTGCACCGTGGCAAAACCACGCGGGCCGTTGGGCAGCGCATCCACGAGCCGTGGAACCTGGCGATTGACGTGGGCCCAGTCATCGGCCGTTGGCCGCTTGAGGCCCGCCGAATATGCAATCGCGGGGAGATGGATGAGCAGATTCGTCGACCCGCCGAAGGCCGCGTGCAGTACCATCGCGTTTTCGACCGCAGCCGCGCTTACCACATTTTTGACGCCCAGCCCCAGCTCATGCAGCCGCAGCAGAGCGCGCGCCGAGCGGCGAGCGGCATCAAGCCAGATCGGTTGGCCTGAGGGCGCAAGCGCGGTATGCGGCAAGCTGAGACCGAGCGCCTCGCCCACCACCTGCGAGGTTGCCGCGGTGCCGAGAAACTGGCAGCCGCCGCCGGGCGATGCGCAGGCGCGGCAACCTGCATCGGCCGCGTACTCGAGCGTGATCTGGTTCTGAGCAAAGCGCGCGCCGATGGTCTGGATTTTTGCTGCGTCCTCGCCGTGCTCGGGCAGAAGCGTTACGCCGCCGGGCACCAGCACCGCGGGCCTGGCCCCCGATGCGGCGAGCGCCATCATCATGGCCGGCAGTCCTTTGTCGCAGGTGGCAATGCCCAGCGTGCCTTTGCTCGTTGGTAGCGACCGCCTCAGCCGGCGAAGCACAGTGGCCGCATCGTTGCGATAGGGCAGCGAGTCCATCATGCCGGTTGTGCCCTGCGTGCGTCCGTCGCAGGGGTCAGTGCAGGCGCCGGCAAAGGGTGTAGCATGCAACGCCTTCAGCTCGCGCGCAGCCTCGGCAACAAGCAACCCGACCTCCCAGTGGCCGGTGTGAAAGCCAAGGGCGACCGGTTCGCCGTTCTCGGCGCGCAGCCCGCCGTGCGTACTCAGAATGAGGAACTCGGGATCGAGCAGGCGGTTCGGCTCCCAGCCCATGCCTGCATTTTGCGTGAGGCCGAATAGGTTTCCCGAGGGCTCAGTGAGCAGCATCTCGGCCGTGAGCGGCAATGCGCCGGCAGGGCCGCGCGCATGGGTGGCGACAGCGAAGTCGCCGGCTGATTCCAGTACGGATGAGAGAGAAATATTCGTAGCGGGCTTCCCTTCGAATGACGCAGCCGGCAATTACACAGCCCAGCTCACTCCGGCTCGATCATTTTACCGTTACCAGCTGTCTGAAGGGACGAGGGTAATGGGGAGATTTGAAGAAAGCCTTCGGAGACTGTTCACACCGATTCGCGCCGCCCCTACGGGTCTGCGAGTTTGTGTTGCATGCCTACCCAGGACTGCGTTCGCTCATCGCGAACTTGTCCTGGGCTAACCTCTTCGCCTCCCTACAGGAGGCGGTGCATCGGCGCGGGGGACGCGGCACCCAAGGCGCGATTGAGGAAGACGCAGCTTCAACGCTCTGTCCTTCACTGAATGGTATAAACCTTGTGTGCGTGCCGAAGCATCTCAGTCGAATTTGAAGAACCGGCCCGACCTCGGGCGCCGCTGGTTCTACCTGATGCCGGTGGTCTTTGTCACTTACAGCCTGGCTTACCTGGGCCGCTCCAACTTCGGCTTCGGCGCCGCGGCGGGGCTGGCCAAGTCGCTCAACATCACCGAATCGCGCACGGCATTCCTCAGCTCGGCGTTTTTTCTTGGCTATTTTCTTTTTCAGATTCCCGCCGCCGCATACGCGGTTCGGAAAGGCGCCACGCGGCTAATCTTTCTGGCTCTCATCAGCTGGGGAATCTTCTCGGCGCTCACCGGCGTCATCCACAATTTCTGGCTGCTGGTGGCCGATCGCCTCGCGCTGGGCGTTGCCGAGAGTCTCATCTTTCCCTCCATGCTCATCCTGCTCACCAACTGGTTTACGCGAGCCGAGCGCTCGCGGGCCAACGCGGTGCTCATCCTGGGCAACCCGGTAACTGTGACGTGGATGGCCGCAGTGACCGGCTATCTGATACGCGCAGCGGGCTGGCAGATGACGTTCATCCTCGAGGGCATCCCATCAGTGGCGTGGGCCTTCATCTGGATTACGGTGGCGCGCGACCGGCCGGTGCAAGCATCGTGGCTCTCACCGGAATCGAGCGCGGAACTGACCCGCGCGCTCGCACATGAACAGACCGCGCTGCCCCAATACGCAAATTGGGCGGCGACCCTGCGAGTTCCGGGAGTGATCCTGCTTTGCATTCAGTTTTTTTTCTGGAGTTTTGGGCTTTACGGCCTCGTGCTCTGGATTCCCGCAATGATTCACTCCGGCCTGTCGCAAGGAATCGGAGCGGTCGGTGTGCTGAGCGCCGCGCCATTTCTGCTGGGCGTAATCCTGATGCTTATTGTGGCTTATTTTTCTGACCGCGTACTCAGACGCAAGGCCTTTGTCTGGCCCTTTCTTATGCTCGCGGGAGTCGCACTCTTCTGTTCGTATGCCACGGCGGGCCACAATTTCTGGCTGGCTTACGCGGCCTTGATCGTAGCAGGTGGTTCAATGTATGCGCCGTACGGCCCGTTCTTCGCCATCATTCCTGAGATGCTGCCGAGCACCGTCACCGGAGAAGTGTTTGCGCTCATCAACACCTGCGGCGCCCTGGGCGGATTTGCCGGAACCTGGCTGGTGGGCTGGCTACAGGCGGTTACGGACAACTCGCGCGACGGATTCCTGAGCATGTCGATCGCGCTGCTGACAGCCGGCGTGATTACGCTTTGCCTGCCGGGGCCAGCGACTCGACAGAAACCGCAGCCCGCGTAAACTCGCCATCGACGAGACGCCAGATTCCCAGCGGGTTCTCGTTCTTCAGCTCGTCGGGCAGTGCGGCCTGGGGGAAATCCTGATAGCAGACCGGCCTTACGAATCGATAGATAGCCTGCGTGCCTACCGATGTCATGCGGCTCTCGCTGGTGGCCGGGAACGGCCCGCCATGCACCATCGCGTGGCACACTTCGACGCCGGTCGGGAATCCGTTCACAATCAGCCTTCCCGCTTTTCGCTCAAGGACCGCGATCAGATCGGTGTTGGCGGCGATGTCGGCGTCGGTTCCATGGACTGTTGCCGTCAGTTGCCCTTCGACGGCATTCAGAAGCGCCAATAGTTCACCGCGGTCCGAATAGCGAATCACGAGCGCGCTGGGGCCGAAGATCTCGTGCGCCAGTTCTGGCGAACGCAGCATCTCGCTGCCACTTACTTCAAACAGCGCCGGCGCCGCGTACGATCCGCCCGATCCTTTGGACCCTTCGGCAAGCGTTTTGACCGCGCTGTTAGTTTTGCGCGCGGCTACGCCCGAGTGGTGGTTGCCGCAGATTGTTTCAGTCAACATCGCTGAGGCTTGGGACTGCTCGACGAGGGATTTCAGCGTCGCCACAAATCCATCCGCGGCCTGGTTGCAGGGCAGATAAACCAGACCCGGCTTGGTGCAGAACTGTCCCACACCCAATGTGAACGAGCCGAACAGCCCATTAGCGATCTGCGCTCCGCGCGCGGCGAGCGCCTCAGGCAGTACTACCAGCGGATTTGAACTGCTCATCTCCATGAAGCATGGAATCGGCTCGGGGCGCGACGCGGCAACCTTCATCAGCGACCGGCCGGCGCCCAATGAGCCCGTGAATCCCACGGCTTTGATCGCGGGATGAGCGACCAGGGCGGCGCCAAGCTCCGATCCCGCGCCAAAGAGGAGCGCGAACACGCCGGCCGGGAGACCACAAGCGCGCACGCTCTCGCTCACCACCTGGCCCACCAATTCGCTCGTCCCGGGATGGGCCGAGTGCGCTTTTACGATGACCGGGTTGCCTGCGGCAAGGGCGGATGCGGTGTCGCCTCCGGCCACTGAAAACGCCAAGGGAAAATTGCTGGACCCAAAAACAGCTACGGGACCGAGTGGGCGAAGCACTGAGCGGATATCGGCGCGCGGCAAGGGCTTGCGCTCCGGCTGCGCCGGATCGATGCGGGCATTGGCCCACGATCCATCTGCAACAACCTGCGCGAAGAGACGAAGCTGGTTCACGGTGCGCGCCAGCTCGCCTTTGAGTCGCGCCTCGGGCAGTGCCGTTTCGTGATTTGCCCGATCGACGATCTCCGCGCCAATCGCCTCAAGGCCGGCGGCAATGGCTCGAAGCAGTCGCGCCCGCTCGCGGCCCGGCAGCCTGCTATAGACCGTAAAGGCTTCCTCGGCCAGCAAGGCGGCGCGATTGAGATCTTGGTGCGAAGCGTAGTGGTAGGCAGGCTCAAGCCTGGTTCCGGACGCGGGATCGACGCCGTGAAAAACACCGCTCCCCGCCGCAAGTGGCCGGCCATCGATAATTGAAAATCCAATCAGCATCCCTCACCGCCATTGATCAGAAAGATCGCAAAATCACAAAATCGAAGCTAGGAAATGACTGCCCGTATGAACAGCCAATACGCACAAGTTTACCTGTGCAGTGTTGACCGTGCGCCACGCTCGGGGTTCACTCTCTTGCACGACAGGCCCGACCCGGATGAAGCCACAAAACAGCTCGCGCAAGCGGGTCAATACGATGATAACGTTTACCAACGCGGGCGGGGTGCAACGCCTTAAGTAAAAGCATTTAGTCTGCGCTCGACCGTCGTTTCCTCGAGACCGCGGATGGCCCTTCCAAGCGTGATACTATCGAGGGCGGTTTAAGCGGGACTCGAATTCTTCGCTCAAAAAACGCTACTATCCGGGAGGGAAATTGGTTGCAGTTCCCTACGCGGCACATTGGGAGGCACGAAAGAACAAAATGCCCACCTCACAGTTCATTGCCGGCAATCATCTAAGCGCATCCAACAAGATGCCCCGCCAGATCAACCGGAACCTCATCTTCAATCAGATTCGCACCAGGCAGCCGATCTCGCGCGCAGATTTGGCGCGATGCTCAGGGCTGCAGCGCAGCACGGTTTCGCTCATTGTTGAAGAGCTGCTGGCAGAGCGCTGGATCGTGGAAGGTCCAACCGGCCAGATTCCGCGCGGGCGCAGGCCCACTTTCCTCAACATCAACACCCAGCGCGGCGTGCTGGCCCTCGACATCCACCCCAGCCAGACCACGCTGGCGGTGACCGATCTTGGCGGCAACATCATTGCGGAGCAGGTCGTCGTACCACCCGAAAATCCAAAGAAGGTGGTGGGCGCGATAGTCGATGCAGTGCGCGGGATGATCGCTGCCCATGGCGATCGCTCGTTCGACGGCATTGGAATCAATCTTCCCGGCCGGCTGGATGCCAATCTTGAGAAGTTCATTTTTGCGCCCAACATCGACTGGCCGATCGGCAACATCAAGTCGCGCGTGGAACAGGCGACGGGACTGCCGGTGGTGGCTGATAACGTGGCCAATGCCTGCGCGCTCTCTGAAGTATGGTTTGGTTCGAGCGACGGTCTGCACGACCTGGTTGCAGTGAGCGTGACCGAGGGAATCGGTACTGGCATCATCGCCAACGGCCGATTGCTGCGCGGAGAAGGGGGTGTTGCCGGCGAATTCGGTCACGTGCAGCTGGAACCAGCCGGATTGCCCTGCGCCTGCGGGAACCGCGGCTGCTGGGAAACCATCGCCTCAAACCGCGCCGGCATGCGCTACTACGCCGAGCTCGCACAAAAGCCATCGCCAGGATTCGACGAGCTGTTGCGCATGGCCGAAGGGGGCGATGCGATAGCCTCTGCCGTCATCGAAAAGATGTGCAGGGCGCTCGGTCGGGGAATGCACATGGTTGCCTCAGCGTTGGCGCCCAGCGAAATTGTGGTTGTCGGCGACATTACCACCGTGTGGCCGATGGCTGCTCCGATCATCGAATCCGAGATGCGGCGCAACCGTCTGGTACGCGTGCCGCGCCTTCGCGCTGCGCGAGGTGGCAGCCAGGCCCGGTTGCGCACTGCTGTGGCTCTGGTAATGAACGAGAATATGCTCTGAACATGGCGATCGCTCAGTGCTTGACTGCGGTCTGCGCCTTCACTTCGGCAATCATCTGCTGCACTTGGGCTTTGGCCTCATAATCCGGGTCGGCCGCAAGAAGCTGTTGCCAGTCGGCCAGCGCTCCTGCCGCATCTTTCCTGCCTTGCCATTTCACCAGGCCCCGATTGAACAGCGTATTGGGATTGTTGGGTGCGTAGCTGAGCGCCAGGTTGAATTCTTCGATCGCCTGATCCGCATCGCCCATATACCAAAGGCCGGTCCCCATGTCGGTGCGCACAGATATGTCGGATGGCTTCAACTTAAGCGCGCGGCCGTAGTAGTCCACGGCGATCGGGTATTGCTTGGCATCGTAGTAGAGGTTGCCCACGCTGGTGAGCAGTTCGGCATTGTTGGGCTGCGTTTTCAATTGTTCGATGAGAGGCGCAGCCTGGGAATCGGCCATGGTCTTCAACTGAGCGGGATCGCCGGTATTCGCTGGCGGCGCCGGCGTGCTCGCTGCCGGGGTCGCGATTGCGGTTCTGGCGGCCACGTTGCCGCTTTTCTGCCACCCGGGAATCAGCAATCCGCCGCCGATGCCCGCTGCCAAGCAAGCCAGCGACAGTAACACGGCCTGTTTCTGTGTCCACTGCCGCAGCGGTTTTCTGGTCGCTTCAGTCATTGGCTCCTGCTCCCTTCCCGGCTCCCGGCCCGTTACTTGCAGCCATCACCTCGGCTACCAGCTTCTGCACCTGCGCCTTACGTTGAGCGTCCAGGTGCGGATTCAACTGTAGAAGCTTCTGCCATGCGGCGATTGCCCCTTTGGGATCCTGTTTGGCCTGGAGCCGGATCATTCCCAGATTGAAGAGTGAATTGGGGTCCTTGGGGTCAAGAGTCAGCGCGCGATTCAGCTCGGCAATGGCGCCGTCAACGTCGCCGGACCGGTACAGGCTGGTGGCCAGCTTGGTGTGCGCTTCAAGGTTCTTCGGGTCTGCCTGAACGGCTTTGCTGAAATAAGCAGCGGCTTGCTTGAACTGATGAGCAGAATGGTAAACCGAGCCGACCTGAATCAGAAGTGTGCTGTTATTCGGGTCGCTTTTCAGCTTCTCAAGCAGCGGAGCCGCCTGCTGGTTAGCGATCTGGTGCATCTCGGCAAGGCTTGGCATGCGCCCGGCCGGGGTTACTGCCGCGTTGTGAGGAGAAGTCGCGACAGCCCTGGCGACCGGAGCAGCAGACGCAGGATTGGTCGTCGATGTCCGAATCAGAAATCCGACCGCGAGTCCTATTCCGATACAGATTGCGGCCATCGCGTAAACCCGCATTGTCGGCAGACAAACCTCGGCGGCAGGCGCAGTCTTTGATTCATTTGCCATATGCCGTCGTCACCTCCGATCGGGGCGGCCATCTGGCCGCCTTTGGCGGTTACTGAGATGGTCCCGATCACCTGTTCGCAGCGCGCTCTGCCCTCAAGAGGGACAGTGGTCACCGCTACTGCCCGGCGCGCTTAAGCGCGCAGCGTCAACAGGTTTAGTGGACCATTAGGCGGCCGATTTGGGAGTGACGCAAATCACAATCTTAGAGAGTTTTAAGGAAGTGTGATTACGGTCACTTCCGTGAGGCTCATCACCTGTAAATATTCAATCGGAACTCCCAGAGGTGTGGCGACACAGCAAGGGAGGTCAGATTTGACGAAGAAAGTGACGGTTCTCACTTTTGGACACAGCGAAGGCAAAAACCGGTGACTTTGGTGATTTTTACGGTACTCCGTCGTTACCGAGCTCAAAGCTGATGCCGCTCACACATTTTACGCATTTCTCTGACTTTGGAATTCGAACCGTCGTTGACATTAACCGAATGCGAGTTTGGAGAGGTTTTGGGCCTCGAACTCGCAGAAACAGCACGATTCCTGTGCAGGGCAATTGAGGAACCTGAACTGAGAACAACTTCAGCACGGGTCGAAGTCGAGGTTCAGCCGAGCAACAGAATGTGCACCAGGAGGCAATATTCAATGAAGCGCAATCTATTCGTCGCAGTAATGTTGGTGGCGACAGCCGGTTTTGCGGCCGCCCAGAATTACTCGCCCTCGACTGACGTCCTGGGCGCCCACCTTAACTACGGTCGCGGCTGCGCGGCCTGTCACGCACCGCACAGCGGCGCATACGGCAACGGCGCCGCCAAGACCAAAGACACGACCTCGGGCAATGTGGCTCTGTGGGGCGAGGATGTGGCAAGCCTGTACGGCCAGACCATTAACACCGGCGGCGGCAGCTACCCTGAGACACTGCCTTCGGCGATGTCCACGGCGTCAGAGGCCTTCGGCCTTCTTACCTGCCTGAGCTGCCATGACGGCAACCTCGCCGAGGGCGCGATGATGCAGAACGCGGTCTATGAGACGCTGCCCCCGACTTATGGAACCCACAACACCATCCCGACGCTGCTGGGCAACGACAACACGACCACCGGCAACTACCTGAACGACCACCCGGTGGGCGCGCTGGCGACGTTCGGCTGCAACTCAGTTCCTACCGGTCAGACCTATGGTGAGAGCGGCTACAACTGGGATTGCACCATCAGCGGCACCACAATTACCGCCGGACCGAACATGGCCAGGTTCATCAACAACTATGGCTTCTTTGTTTCGCTCGGCACCAGCACCAGCACCACGGCTCCGATCGTGGTTTGCACCACCTGCCACAACCAGCACTCGATGAACGTGGTTAAGGTTTCGAACACCGCGAATATCGCCGCTGGTTCCACCGTCAAGTCCGGCCTCTCTGGCGCCGCAGCAGGTACCTATCAGACCATGTTCTTCCTGCGTGGCCCCTACAACCCGACCAACACTGCAAGCAACTCTGCGGCTCAGTTCTGCCGGCAGTGCCATGGCGGCGAGTCGAACGAAATGAACAACGGATCGGCCGTTACCACCTGGTAATCCGCTCTGAACATCGACGGGGAGGGCCGGCACTTTCCCTCCCTCCCCGTCCTTCCTTCTGGAGGTCAACCATGAACTTGAAGTTTTCATCGATCGGCCTGTTCGTTTTCCTAGCCATTGGCGCTGCCGGTGCACAGATCGCATCGCATACGCCGGCACTGAAATCCACGCCGACTCCGGACGCATCGATGATGTCTCCCCTGGTGGCCACTTCAACACCTGTGGCCCATGTGAATGGCACCGTGCTGACCCAGACCGACCTGGTCCGCGAGGAATACGCCATCTTTCCATACGCCCGCCAGCACAACGGAATCCCCAAAGACCTGGAGCCCGAGATTCGCGAAGGCGCCATGCGGATGATGATCTTCGAAGAGCTGGTTTATCAGGAAGCCCTGCGACTCAAGATGAGTGTTTCACCCGTGCGCATGCAAAAAGCCGAGATGGATTTCCGCAAGACTTTTGCGACGCCCGAAGATTACAACGCGTTTTTGCAAAGCGAATTTCACGGCTCGCAGCAACTGCTGGAACAAAAAATCCGCCGCTCGCTGCTCATCGACGCTCTGCTCAGGATCGAGGTGAAGAGCAAGGGCCAGGTGACGCCGGCTGAAGTGCGGTCTTACTACGACAAGAACCCCGATCGCTTCAGGATTCCTGAGTCGTATATCTTCCAGACGATCTCGGCGATTGCGCCCGAAAACGCAACACCCGATCAGATGAATGCGGCTCGCGCGCGCGCCGAAAAGGAACTGCCCCAGGCGCGAGCAGCAAAAACGAATAACGATTTCGGTCTGCTGGCGGAAAAGGAATCTGACGACGACTATCGCGTAATGGAAGGACAGCACAAGGCTGCAACGGTCGATCAGCTTCCGCCCCCGGTCGTTCAGGCGCTCAAGACGATGAAGGCCGGCGACGTCAGCAATGTGATCCAGGTGGGGCAGGCCTTCACCATTCTCCGCCTGAATGCGCATGCACCGGCGGAGATGGAAAAGTTTGAGGACGTTCGCGCCAAGCTTGCCAGCGCCCTGGAGCAGAGGAAGGCCAATCAGCTTCGTGCCGCATTCGACCAGAAGCTACGGCAAAACGCAAAGATTGAGGAACCGTAGGGGCTTGGTTAAGACTCCGCAAAGCGGAGAGTCTCTCAAAGCCGCCCAATGAGGAACGCATCAGTCAACCGCAAGATCTAGTGAAGTGATGGATCGCATACCGTGCCGAGTTACTTTCGAGTTGCGCTGGTTTTACCCGCAGGACTGCTGCTTATGGCGGCACCGCTTGTGGCGCAGTTAAAACTCGGCGAGACCACCTCGAGCGCCAGCGGCACTGTATCTTCCGGTTACACCGCCGATTACGGAAATCAGATATCCTCAGATCACGGCTGGACAGTGGGAGGCACCGGTAACTATAACGGCAGCTTCTACAGCCCCAATTTCCTCAATTACTCCGCTTCGGTTTACCTCAATCAGTCGCGCGCCAACTCTGATTTTCAGTCCATCTCCGATGCAAGCGGCTTTGGGGTGTCGACCAGTATCTTCGGCGGAAGCAAGTTCCCCGGCGCGGTCTCTTTCTCCAAGGGCTACGACAGCGAAGGCAACTACGGCATTCCCGGGATTTCCGATTACGTGACCCATGGCAACAACGATGAGATCGGAGTCTCATGGAGTCTCAATCTGCCCAACAAGCCAACCCTCACTGCGGGCTACCAGTTGGGAAATGATTCCTACTCCATCTACGGCTCCAACGATAACGGAAGCAGCTCGTTTCAGAATTTCAATCTACGCTCCAACTACATCCTCGAAGGCATCAATCTGACCGGCTTTTACTCCAAGGGCTCGAGCAATTCTCTGATCCCTGAAATAGTGAGTGGAGGGGTGAATACCCAGGTTCAATCGAACTCCGACGGTTTTGGCGGCGGCGTGTCAGACAAGCTTCCGCTTCAGGGCGCATGGTCGGCCTCAGTGAACCGTTCGAGCTGGAACACCTCCTATGAAGGGGTGACGTCGACCGGTTCAGTCGACACCGCCGATGGGTTCATGTCACTGCATCCGACCGACAATTTCACTCTCTCCGGCAGCATCATCTACTCCGACAATCTGGCCGGGCAACTGATTGAGGCGGTCGTGAGCCAGGGCGCGGCTGCTCCGTCGGCACTGGCCAATCAAACCTCTTATTCACTCGATACGCAGGCCACGGGCACCTACATCCCCACGCAGTATCTGCAGACCACCCTCTTCGTCGAACACCAGTCCCAGTTGTTCGATGGCGAGGATTATGGCGTAAATTCCTATGGCGGCAGCGCCACGTTTTCACACAAGCTGCGCGGCGGCAACTTCAATACCACGATAACCTTTTCCGGTAACCAGGGAACACAAAGCGGCACCGATTCGATCGGCTTCGCTGCCGCAGAACACTATTCCGACGAAATCGCCGGATGGCACATCGACGAATCGTTCAGCTACGCGCAGAATATGCAGACGCTGCTGGTTGCATATCTGAATTCGAATTACAGCTTCTCAGGCAACGTGCGCCGCAAGTTCGAGAAGCTGGCGTTCAGCGCGGGCGGCGGAGGATCAAGAACGGCCCTGACCGACCAGCCCGGAACGACGAGCAGCAGTCAGGAATACAACGCCAGCATCGGATACAGCAACTGGATCAGCATGAACGGCAACTATGCCAAATCCAGCGGCCTGGCGCTGGCAACCGGAGCAGGTTTGACGCCGGTACCGGTTCCCTCTCCCGCTTTGCCCTCCGATCTGTTCACGTTCTACGGGGGAACCAGCTACTCCTGGGCGGTATCGAGTGCTCCAGTCCACGGGCTGACCATGTCGTCCAGCTATTCCAGGTCGAACAGCAACACCAGCGGCACTGGCATTGCGGCCACGAACCAGAATGAGCAGTACAGCGCCATCATTCAGTACCAGGTCCGCAAGATGGGATTCACGAGCGGTTTTGCCAGACTGGAGCAGGGATTCGGCGGATCCGCCAGTCCACCGGCTATCGTTTCGTCGTATTATGCGGGGATAACACGTTGGTTCAACTTCTTCTAAAGGAAAAGCGTCTGCGCCGCGGCGCGTCACAGGTCCTCATTCTCCTCCTGTGTATCCCGGCGCTGGCGTTCGCCAAACCAAAATCCAACGTCCCTGCGGAGATGTGGGAACTCTCGCTCGATGGCGGGCGCAAGCTGGTCTGGGAGCGCAGCTTCAGCTCCGAATCTGAAGTGCGCAAGGTGGGATTCTGGGGCAAGGTCATCGACGTGATCGCAGGCGCGCCTCAGATGCACACCATGGTGCGCCCTTACAGTGTCGCCACTGACTCCCGGGGCCGTATCATCGTCACCGACCCGGGCGCAGCCGGAGTGCACATATTCGATTTCACAAATCACAAGTACAAGTTCGTCCAGCACGTGAAAAGCGAACGCGATGCCATGCTCTCGCCGCAGTGCGTGGCCGTGGACGCCCAGGACAACATCTACGTGACCGACTCCAACGCGGGCGTGATCTTTGTCTTCGATTCCAACGGAAAGTACCAGCGCTCGATCGGCAGCCTGAGCGGCGGCGAGGGATACTTCGAGCGGCCCACGGGCATCGCGGTCGATTCTGCCGCCCAGCGCATCTACGTCAGCGATACAACGCGCAACAAGGTCCTAATCCTCGACATGCAGGGCAAGGTGCTGCAGCTCATCGGCAAGAAGGGCGGGGACGACGGCGAGTTTTATTTCCCCACTGAACTCAGGCTCGCCGGTCCTGACCTGATCGTCGTCGATGCCATGAACTTCCGCCTTCAGTTCTTCGATCGCGCCGGCAATTTCGAGTCGGCGATGGGCACCTTCGGTGACGGATTGGGCTCATTGCTCAGACCCAAAGCAGTCGGAGTGGACTCCGAAGGCGACCTCTACGTCGTCGATTCTTCCCAGGGAGTTGTGCAGGCCTTTAATCGAAAGGGTCAGTTGTTGTATTACTTCGGCGAGAAAGGCACCCACGCCGGTGAGTTTCAACTACCCTCGGGGTTGTACATTGATCATGACGACCGGTTTTACGTGGTCGACTCATTCAATCAGCGCGTGCAAGTATTTCATTATTTTGGTTTGGGAAAGCCGGCCGGGGAGGCAGCCAAGTGAGGGTCCACGTTCTCCTCACCATTTTTGCGCTCGGTTTGGCGGGCGCCGGCGCGCCGGGCCAGATCGTAGGCGACGCGTTGGGCGTGCACAACTTTGCCCCTACGGGAAAGTCGCCGATCACCGGCGCGCGCCCCGACTCCTGTTCCTATTGCCACGCGCCGCACTCCGGATTGAACACCGGCCTATGGAACCAGAAGCTCACCAAGCAGATTTACTCTACCTACACCAGCAATACCGAGAAGAACATCGGAACGCAGCCCGCTCTGGGCGGCCCGAGCAATCATTGTCTGAGCTGCCACGACGGCTCAGTGGCCATGGGCACTACGGTGGTTTACGGTCAGGTGACAACCCATGGGTCGATGAGCACGCAAGATGTCTTTGGAAGCAATCTGCAGGCTACGCACCCCTTCAGCCTTGCTGTTCCGCTGAAAGACAGCATTGACTTGTATGCTTCTCTGGCCGGCAACCACCGCACCAACGACCCTACTGGCGCAGTAAAGCTCATCGACGGCAATGTTGAGTGCACTTCGTGCCACGACCCGCACGTACAGGCCAAGGACCCCATCGCCCTCAACTTCCTGGTCTTGAACAGTGCCAGCGGCGCACTCTGCCTGGCCTGCCACAACCCCAATCGCACCATCAGCGGTCAGGTCAATCCCATCGCCAACTGGTCGACCGGCGCTCACGCCATCTCGACAGCGAAGATTTCGCAATCTGCCGCGCTGGGCAGCTACGCTACGGTAATGGCAAACGCCTGCGAGTCCTGCCATGCCGAGCACAGTGCGGCCGGCGGGTCGCGCCTGCTGCGCGGCTTCAACGAGCAGGATTGCATCGGCTGCCACAACGGATCGAATGTCTCGCCCATGCCGGCATATGCCAACGTTTTCGCCGAATATGCTACGCCGAAGGTCGGCCATCCATTTCCGACATCAAATAATCCGCATGACGAGGCTGAGGCGGTGCTGCTCAACAACAATCGTCACGCCACCTGCGTCGATTGTCACAATGCGCACAGCGCTGAAGTGGTGGGCGTTTTTCCGCAGCCTCCTCTGATTCGCATCTCGCAGAGAAGCATTAGAGGAATAAGCGCTGTGGACGGCGCGACGGTCCTGACGCCCGCCGTAAATCAGTATGAAAACTGCCTGCGATGCCACGGAACGAGCGCCGGCAAGCAGACATTGCCGATCTACGGCTATTTTCCCAATCGCGCCGTTTCGGCAGGCGATCCGCTCAACCTCATTCCGCAATTCGCCACAACGGCCAGCTCAAGCCACCCGGTCATGCACGTCAGCAGCAGCGCCCTGCCCCAGCAGAGCCTGCGCACTCGCATGCTCCAGCTTGATGGGGTCACTGCCGGCCGCGCCATGGGCACCCAGATCCTTTGCACCGATTGCCACAACAGCGACGACAATCGCGAGTTCGGTGGCACGGGCGCCAACGGCCCTCACGGGTCCAAATGGACACATATTTTGGAACGACGCTACGAGTTCAGCCAGACTGGAACACCCGGCCAGTTGATCAACAACCTCTATCCCAATCCCGACTTGAGCATTGCCGGCCCTTACGCCCTGTGCGATAAATGCCATAACCTTGCCAGCCAGGTTGTGAAAAACACGAGCTGGAAGTATCACAGCGTCCACATCAATTCAGGATTCTCCTGCTCGGTATGCCACACCGCGCACGGAATCGGAGCCAACAGTGGCTCCATCACCGGAGAGCGGCTCATCAACTTCGATATGAACGTTGTTGCTCCCAACAACGGCCAGCCGATCTCGTATAACCACGCCACCAATAGCTGCGCGCTGGTCTGCCATCAGACGGCGCACAACGCCAATGGCACGGTGTCGGCAGTCTCGTCTCGCGGGCGCACCCCTATTCGTTAACAGCGTACGCCCGGGACAATGCGTCAGAGGATTGTTCCCGCTGTGCTGCCGTTCATCTCGTTCGATTTGTCAGCGTGGCATTGCCGGCAAAACTGCGATGTGGTGTTCGAATTGGGATTGGTGTTGTAGGGGTCGTAGGGGGCGCGCAGAAAGAACGCCGTCCGGTAAGTCCCTGGCGGCAGCCCCGTGTTCGAGGCTGAGGTAATATTCACCGCGGTCATCGAATGAGGATCGTGACAGGTGGTGCACATGACCACGGTGCCGTTGTTATAAGCCGCGAGAGAGACAAAGAATCCATAGTTCCTGACAAACCGGCTCGAATTCGGTCCGTTCATCGTGACTTCGCCGTTCGACTCGGTGCAATCCCAGTTCGCCGGGCCCCCGCACTTGACGGCCACAGTGAGCCCGACCGGGTGCTGGCCCAGGTAATTGCTTTCCGCAGTCCCCAGCACGGTGGGAATGTCTTCGTATCTTCCGTAGGTAGCAGGCAGGGACTCGTAGATCTTGTTCCTCATATGAGCAGCCGCGGCCATATTGCCGTCGTGGCAGCTCAGGCAAGCCAGCAGCCCTTTAACATCAGGGGTCGAAGCCGATGCGCTGGCCGGCAAGACTTCGACAAACTTGCCTCCGCCAGTTGAAATCGTTTTGCCATAAAGCCCAGTGACGTCTTGGCCCCAGAGCGCCGCGCCGCCCGAGTTGTCGGCATCTGCCGCGCCACCGTTGCTGTAAGCGCTACTGTGCCCCGAGTGACAGGCATTGCAGCCGCGCCCGCCGTTCAAGTGAGCCCCAAGAGCATCGGTTGACGGGGAGTGCCTTTGAGCAGCCGTGAAGCCGGGTATGGCCAGGAGAATTAGAGCAATCAAACCGCGCCGAAACATAGATAGGAGCCTCCTTGGAGATTGCTCATTTCATCGACAAATCCACTCCGGCCAAGACATTACGAGGGTCATTTTGCTCAAAACCCATTGCATCGGCGTGCCGATCCAGGAGCGAGCCAATGCACCTCGCTTCGTTCCCATGCAATTGTGCGGGTGGAGTTTAAGAGATCCCGGCGGGAATTCAACGCACTCTGGGGGTGGCGTGGCAAAATCTCTAAGCTCGAATCGCAGATTTGAGCGGTTTTTCGCAGGCAGGAACCAGTAAGTCGTTGGTTCTCGAATGCACCGTCAATTGTGTGATATGAATCACTTTCAGAGCGCACCAGTCGATTTCTAATGAATCTGCAGGTTGTGATTCACTCCACTGGCAGACGGATGAAATCGACCTGGAGCCGCACTTGCGCGTTTGGGCGACTATCGCGTAAATTGGCGCTTTCCCAAAAGATATGAGGCTTCTCCATCAACGCGTGTGGTTCTCGAGCGAGGTCGCTAAGTCGATCGGCCCGGCTTTCGTCTTCCGACTTTTGGCGTGCGCCCTGCTCCTGGTGCTCGCTTCGGCGCGCGCTTCAGCCGCAATTCATCCGGTGCCTCTCGATCCCAAGGCCGATTCATCAACCTGCCTGCAGTGCCACGACGACAAGACCAAGGGAAAGTCGGTGCACTCGGCCATGCAGCTCGGTTGCCTGAGCTGTCACGAGATCCGCGTGAACAAGGACGTGACACGCGTCAAGCTCATTACGGCTACTCCGGTTTCGCTCTGTGTCACCTGCCACGCCGATAAGAAGGCCTCCGATATCAAGGGCACAGTCCATCCGCCCGCGGTTCGCGACTGCCTGGCATGCCACGATCCCCACTCCAGCGACAACAAGAATCAACTGCTCAAGCCGGAGTCAGGTGAGGCGAAGGATAATCTCTGCCTGAGCTGCCATACGACCGGCATGAATGTTCCCACCGGCGGCAGCCGTCACGCCGCGCTCGACCTGGGCTGCGACACCTGCCACCTGACGCACAAGACCGGGCCGGAACCGACGCTTGAGAACAACTTCCATCTAACCAAGGCGGTGCCCGCGCTGTGCGTGGATTGTCACGATCCCAAGGACGCCGATCTGCAGAAGGCGCACAATAACCAGCCCTTTGGCACAGCAAACTGCGTCGAGTGTCACAATCCCCATCAGTCAGACCAGCCCAAGCTGATGGCGAAGTTCGAGCACGCACCGTTTCAGGCCGGCGGCTGCGATACCTGCCATGCGCCGGCAAAGGACGGCAAGGTTGTGCTCACGCAGACTGACGTCAAGGCGCTTTGTGTCACCTGCCACGACGACAAGGCCAAGCAGATCGACAGTGCCAAAGTTCCGCACCCCGGCGCCGCCGGCGACTGCACCGATTGCCACAGCCCCCATGCCAGCAATCAGCCCGGCCTGCCCAAGACCGACTCGGTAAGCATTTGCCTGGGCTGCCACAGCGACGTCCAGGATGAGGCCAAGAAGCCGTTTCACCATCAACCAGCGTTCGGGCTGGGGTGCGCCACATGCCACACGCCGCATGGTGGCGATAACGATCACCTGCTGCGCGCCGCCGGCAATGCCCTCTGTCTCGAGTGCCATGGGCCCGATGCAGTTCCGCAAAAAACCGACGACGGCATGCTGGCCATCTTCAACGGGCAAATCAAGCTCCCGGCCGATTACTACCAGCAGAACAAAGTACCGGTGCTTCCGCTGCGATTCGGACTCGGTCACCCGGTAGATGGCCACCCTGTCTCAGATGTGATGGACCCCATCAACGTGAGCAAGGTCAAGGCACATCTCACATGCCTCTCCTGCCATCAGCCGCATTCGTCCGCACAGCCCGGCCTGCTGGTAAAGGACCAGGCCAACAATATGCAGTTCTGCGACATGTGCCACAAGAACCGGCTCAACATGAATGACACAGTTTCCCCTGGGAATTGATTGGAGTTTCAAATGTCCCGCTTCCTCTTCAATTCGACACGCACCTTCAAAGCGCCGGCGCTGCTGCTGATTATCGCCCTGGGTGTTGGGGCTCCTTTCGCGGCCCTTGCGTCGAGCAAGAAAAAGTCCACCGACACTCAGCAAAGCGCCGACGGCCCGCACAAGTTCAACTTCGATCCCAAGAAACTGGTTTGGCCGAGCCCTCCCAACATCGCACGCGTTCGCTGGGTTGACTACTTTGCCGGCGAGAAGGTGGACTACTCGGCACCGGCCAATACCAAGCCCAAGCAGTCATGGATGGACCGCCTGGCCGGCACACAATCCGATCAGGAAAAAGTCAACACCAAGACCTTCCCTTATCAACTCATCGGCCCTTACGGTATCGCCATCGATTCCAAGGGAAGGGTCTACGTCGCGGACCAGAAGGTAGGCGCGGTATTTATCTTCAATACGGATACCCACGAAACTGAGCTGATCCGCAATGGAGCCGATGCTCACTTTGGCTGGATCAACGGCCTGGCCACCGACGATGACGACCGGCTATTTGTCTCCGACGGAAAGCTGCATCATGTTCTGGTCTTCAACCCTAAGCACGGACTCGATGGCCAGATCACCGAGGGCCTCGAGGATCCGGTTGGCCTGGCCATCGACACCACCAATCGCTTTCTCTACGTGGTAGACACGCAGCAGGACCAGGTGATTGTTTACGATGCCGATACCTATAAGCTGCTGCGCCGCATCGGTACCGGCGGCAAGAACCACACGCTCACCAGCCCCGGAGATTTCGGTGCGCCGCAGGGGGTGGCCGTGGATGCCGACGGCAACTTATACGTCACCGACACGCTGAACGATCGCGTTGAGATCTTCGATGCCGACGGCGGCTTTATCAGCACCTTCGGCAAGAACGGGGACGGGCCGGGCTTCTTCGAACGGCCCAAAGGAATTGCCATCGACGGCGACGGGCACATCTGGGTGGCAGACGAGGTGCAGGACCGCCTGCAGGTCTTCAATAAAGATGGCCAGTTGCTCACCTACCTCGGGTACAAACACGGCGATCTTCCCGGCCAGTTCCAGGCGCTCGTCGGCGTAGCCATCGATAAGAACAACCGGGTCTTCACCACCGAGCAGTATCCGGGCCGGTTGCAGGAATTCCAGTACATTAATGACGCGCAGGCCGAAGCCGAAAAGCAGCGCATAGCTGAAGAGGCCGAGAAACGCGCGACACAACACCAGAAGGCCGCAACGCCGGCTGCAACGGAAAAGCCGGCGCAACAGCCTGCTGCGGCCGCACCGGCCGGCGCAGCAGGCACGCCGAAAGCCCCGCAATAGCAATCGCTTGGCCCGACGAAAAACAGGGTTGCGTTTCCTGCAGACTCCGGCACTTATTCAGTATCGAGGCGATAGGTAATCGGGTTTCCGTCCCGCCCATTTGCTGTTCAAATCGCCCGTTCAATGCACCGGGTTCTCCTGAGGAGCCGACGGTTGCACCCCTACATGCGCGGTGGATTTGCGCACCACGAATTTGGGATAAACCGTGACGACGGCGGCGTGGGGCCGCAGGACTTTGTCGCGAATGAGTCCGAGCAGGGTTCGCGCAGCTTCCTGCCCCATGCTTCTGAGCGGCTGATGAACAGTGGTGAGCGGCGGATTGTTTGTGGCCGCAGCCATGATGTCGTCGAATCCAACCACGGAAACGTCTTTGGGGATGCGCAGGCCCGCCTCGCGCAGCGCCTGAATTGCGCCCATCGCGGTCATGTCGTTATATGCAAAGATTGCGGTAAAGCGCTTGCCGGTTTGAAGCAGATCGCGCGTTACCTCGAATCCGGGCCTTGGCCCCGGCTCCAGGCTTTGCAGCTGAACAACCAGTTCAGGATCGATGGGAATGCCGAGGGTTTTAGCCGTTTCATCAATCGCAAGCCAACGCCTGCTGGTGTCTGAACTGAGAGCCTGGCCCTTGATGAATGCGATCTGTTTGTGGCCGAGCGATTTCAAATGAGATAAAGCCAGTTCGGCGGCCTTGTTGTGATTGAGCTGAATGTTAACCACGCCATCGCGCTCGCTGTGGCCCGAAACCGCTACCACGGGCAGCGGCAGATCTTCCTCGATGCTGGTATCGACGGCAATGATGCCTTCGACGGAGCGCGCCAGCATCATGCGCGGGTAACCGCTAAGCAAGTCATTGCGGTGCCTGTGGCTGACAACAAAGTAAAAGAACCCCTCTTTGAGCAACTCGTCTTCGATTCCGCTGAGAACTGCCGTTGAGTAACCTTCGCTGATCTCGGGTACGATTACGCCGATGCTGTAAGTGCGCTTCTGGCGCAAGCTGCGGGCAACTGAATTTGCGGTGTAACCGTAGAGTGCGGCGGCGTGGAGAACACGCTGCTGGGTATCGCGCGCAATGCGGAACCGATCCGCCTCGCCGTTCACAATGCGCGAGACCGTGGACTGAGACAGACCGAGAGTCGCCGAGAGTTCCTTGAGAGAGATCGGCTTGACTTGTTTCTGGGCCACCATTTCGCCTTTCAGAGCAATGGGTGCTGATACTCAAAGCCACTGCAATTTTGTTTTCGAACGCCATCAGCTTTGATTCACAAATCCGGCCAGCTGCATCGCCCGAGCGCAATCAGGGTTGCTCATAAATGCTGACCAGATAAGGCCGGTACGCAGATTCTCTGCCATCAGCACCGAGATGCCCTGATCGATCCCTAAAACATCCGTGTCATACCAGTCTGCGGAAGGGTGAAACGCATCGACAAAGCCGTAACGCCCCCACGCCGGTGTTGAGCTCCATGCTTTATTCAAGGCCTCGAGCATTGAGAGGCACTGGTTGGGCAAGAATACCAGCGAACCCGCAGCAGCGCATGGCACAACGGTTCCATCAATCGGGCCGAAGGCCGGCGGTCCGCCCCAGGCGGTGTAGCCTCCCGCATAGTCCGACGAAGTAATGCCCCAATAGTCCTCGTTGTACCATGCGCCATTCACTTGAGGGTAGGCTAAACAGAAGGTTTCATGGGCCTGGGTAGCTGCGATGGAATTAGCGAAGTAGTTGGCGTAGGCGTCGGTTTTACCACGAAAATCAAAAAATGCGTGGGAGTACTGATGCGTAAACAACGGATCGCTGCCGCTGCTGATGTAGGAGTACCCCTCGTAATTCAAGACCGGGCGCGCAAAATTATTCCAGTACGAAGGAGCGATGGGATTGGTCGGCGAGCCGATAGCCAGCAGATAAAGCATCATCAGCTCGCAATAGGTATCGTAGCGGCCCGCTTCAAAGCCCGACCCCGGCAACCACGCCTGCGCAAAGGTGCTGCCGTTATTCAGCATCCACGGCCAATTCACCCGTTCGTAGATCTGCGTGGCCAAATTGGCAATTTGCGTATCGCCAAAGTATGCGCCGGCGGTAAGCACGCCACAGAGCAGAATGGCTGTGTCCATTGAAGAGACCTCGGAATCTGAGAGCGGCTGGCCAGTCTCCACGTTGTTGAAGTGATAAAAGAAGCCATTCTCATTGGGCATGCTGTTGAGGTGGAAGTCGAGCGTAGCCTGGACGCGCGCAACAATGTCAGAGTGCGATTGGTAGCCGCGGCTGTCGGCAACGCATAGCGCCGCCAGGCCAAAACCGGTGGCCGCAATGCTCGAAGTGAGCCGGGGATCCATGGCGCCGCCAAGGTCATTGGCCGCGCGGTCGAGCACTTGACCGTTTGCCGGGCTGGCCTGCTCCCAGAAGTAGAGGCACGCCTGCTGCTCGAAGTTATCGAGGAAAGCATTGTCGGCAGCGGTTGGCGCCCAGGTGCCGACAGGCAGATTTGGAGGCCAACCGGGCGAAATCGAAGTTGGCTCGATTGGGCCGCCGCCGCATCCTGAGAGCGGGATGATTACTGAACCGGCCACTGCCGCTGCCGCCTTGATCATTTGGCGCCGGCTCATCGATCGGATCGGAATCGCGTCCATCTCAGTCCAATCCCTGGCCGTGGAATCCGGCCAGCTTCATCGCGCGCGTCGCCTCGGGGTTGCGCATGAACGTGTTCCACACCAGCCCGGTGCGCAGATTCTCTGCCATCACAACAGAGATTCCCTGATCGATGCCGAGAACGTCGGGGTCGTACCAGTTGGCGGAAGGGTGAAACGCATCGACAAAGCCGTAATGTCCCCACGCCTTGTTGCCCCAGCGCGAGCGCATGGCGCGTAGAACGTGGAGGCAATCGGCGGGCAGGAACGGCAGCGAACCCGCAGCGGCACAGGGAACAACGCTGCCGTCGATGTCATCAAGCTTCGGTGGCCCGCCCCATCCCGTGTATCCATGGGCGGAGTCGGATGCCGAGATGCCCCAGTAATCGTTGGAGTACCACTTTGGGTAAGAGAGACAGAAGGCTTTGTGGGCGCGGGTTGCGGTCACCGAGTTGTCGAAGTAATTGGTGTAGGCATCGCGACGGTTCCTGAAGTCGAACCAGGCATGTGAGTATTGGTGTACGAAGAGCGGATCGTCGCCGCTAATGTAATCAAAGCCCTTGTAACGTATTACCGGCCGCTTGAAATTATTCCACGTCTCCGGGGGTATGGGGTGTGTTGGCGAACCAATGGCGAGCAGATAGATCATCATCAGTTCGCAGTAGTGGTTCCACCGGGACTCCAGAAAGCCCAACCCTGGCTTCCAACCCATGCTCAGCGTCGCACCCCCGTTCAGCATCCAGGACCAGTCGATGCGCTCGTAAAGCTGCTGCGCCAGCGAACCGATTGCGGCATCGCCGAAATAGGCCTTTGCGGTCAGAACGCCGCACATCAGAATCGTAGTGTCGACTGAGGAAAGTTCCACGCCGGGCCAGCGCTCGCCGGTTTCAATGTCGGTGAAGTGAAAGAAAAAACCGTGCTCCTCCGGCATCTTGTTCAAATGCCAGTCCAGCGTGGTTCGTACACGCTCCAATACCTGCTTGTGTCGCAGGTACCCCCGGCTATCTGCAATACACAGCGCCGTGAGCCCAAACCCCGTCGAGGCGATGCTGGCCATATGGCGCAAGTCGCGCCTGCCGTTAAGGTCGTTGCGGGCGCGATCGAGCACTTGTCCCGAATTCGGGCTGCCTTGTTCCCAGAAGAAGAGACAGGCTTTCCGCTCGAGGTTGTCGAGAAAATCTTCATCGTCTGGTGAGGGCTTCCACGCGGAACCGGCGAAACCCGTCGCCGAAGGCAACAAAGAACATCCCGCGGCGGCGGCTAATGCGCAGATAAACTGCCGGCGGGTCAGAGAAGGCAACACAGTCGAATGAGACATCGAACCTCACAATTCTTGCAATTATTCAAACGGCTTTAATTCTTCTTCTCGCTGGGATGAACTGAACGACCCCACCGGTAGATCGATTCTCTCGCGGGAGGCACGGCACAATCGATTGTGCTTGCCATTTCATCGCAATCTCGTCTCCTCCGTCAAGTTCCGGTTGCCTGGCTCAGTTCGCGCTCCCATTTGCCGTGTCGGTGCAAGCTGACTTGCAAATTGAATGGGCCACGTAGCCGGCGGCCGTTGCAAAAGCTCGACCCGACAAGTCCATGCGTCCGGTTGCCGAATCCACACCTTCGGTGATGATTCCTCCGTCCCATTCGCTGGTGAGAAGCACCTTGAGCGCACGATCGTGGCCATCCTTGAGCAGCAGATGATCGGCCACGCTCCACGAAGTTGTGAACGGCAGGCGGTAGCTGCCGGGAAAGCCGTAGGGCTCGTCCCAATAAGAGTATTTGTAACCGCTGGAGTGCAGCCATTTGTAAGTGCACACAAAAACCGGATCGTCCTGGGAGACAAATCCGAGCGTGGGCAGTTTCATCAACGAACCCGGAGGCATTTCGGTAAAGACCGCCTTCTTGCCGTCGGTGGCCGACGCAAAAATCGTGCCGTCTGCCGCCGGCGCGCCGCACATGAACCAAAGCGCTGGGACAACGATTGCCAAATTGAGCCCCAGGCAGCCCCGCTTCCCTGATTGAACTTGTCTCACGTCGGTTCTTCTCCCTTCAATACCAACGTTGAGTTTGAACCTCTCCTAACAGCCCGTGGTGAAAGCCGAGTTTTGAAAGGGCACGGCTTTAGCCGTGCCGCAAACGGTTGATAATATTCGACGGGCTTTAGCCCCCGGGGGGTGAATCTCGGCGATTTTGACTTTCACCACGGGGTGCTAACCGATCCTCTCCCGGCTCCCCCAACCCCTGTCTGTCTCTGGAAACGCCTCAGAAATGACTGCGCCCGGAACCTCTGCCGGGAGGAGGCTGGCCGGGTTGTCACTGCCCCCGTCAAGGCCCTTAACTTCATGCCGGGGAGCCATTTCCGGGCAAGGGCAACTGGCTTGCAAATTGGCCCGGTCAAATTTCCCGTTGACAATGAATTCATTGCGGTGGTAATTGTACACCGTTGCACAATCGATTGAGCAAGTGCCTCCCGGCCAGAACAATCGATTGAGCATTTTCGCCCTGGGAGAGTACCGTGCAGCGTTCCTGCAGGGCAAACGATCTACCCGAACCGCTTTTCAGGAGACCCGTTATGCGAACCGCTCGTTTAGAACGTGAGCTGAACCGCAATTGGATTGGCAATTCCCCGTTTAAGCCGCTGTGGGCGTTCGCGTCTGCAGCGTTCCTCCTTCTCTTCCTCTTCCTTGCCGCGGCCCCGGCGCGCGCTCAGTTCAATGCGTCATTGCGTGGTACTGTCACTGATCCAAAGGGATCTGTGGTTCCCGGAGCGACAGTCACGCTGCAGGACAAGGGAACCGGGGAGAAACGCCAAGCCACCTCAGATGACAACGGCATTTACACCTTCAATGCACTGCCCTCCGATCACTTCCAGTTGACGGTCGAGAGATCCGGCTTCAAGCGGAAGGAAGTCGCAGAAGTAGCCTTGATTCCCGACCAGGCGAACAAACTCGACGTGCAGCTGAGTGTAGGCGACGTGCAGGAGACCGTGACCGTCAATGGATCAACGGAACCACTGCTCGATACGGATACAGCGACAGAGAGCGCCACCATCAGCGCCGATGAGGTGCAGCACCTGCCGTCGTATGCCCGCGATCCCTTCCAACTGGCTCAATTGACGCCTGGCATTTTCGGTGATGCATCGCAGGGCAGCGGTGGCGGTTCGGCCACGACTCCAGGCAACCAGGGTCCTAACGGACCCGGCGTTGGGAGCACCGGCGCCGGCAACTACGGTATCTACAAGACAGAAAACGGACCTCAGCTTCAAACCAATGGCGGGCAGTACGAGACCAACGGCATCTCGATCGATGGCATCAGCACGACCAGCGCGGTGTGGGGCGGCACTTCGGTCATCACCCCCAGCGAAGACTCTGTTGCCAGCGTGAAGGTGGTCGCCAACGCCTATGACGCGGAATTTGGCCGTTTCTCGGGCGGACAGATTGAGGTCACGAGCAAATCCGGCAGCAACGATGTGCACGGCAGCGGGTTCTTCAGAGTAAATCGCCAGGGCTTAAATGCCTACCAGCGGTGGAACGGTGAAGGATCGAATGTCCCGGGCACGGCGGCTGAGCGCGGCGTTAATGAGGACACCACGCGCCTGAACAATTTTGGCGGCAGCGTCGGAGGTCCGATCTGGAAAAACCACGTTTTCGGGTTCTTTAATGTTGAAGCCGCGCCGGATTCGTCGAATGCGACAGGTCAGAACTGGTACGAGACCCCGCAGTTCGATTCTCTAAGCGGCCTGGCGCCCATTGCCACATCGATATTGACATACAAGGGTGAAGGTGTAGCCACAGGCAGTACGGTTATCAGCCGCACCTGCGCATCGATCGGTCTGATAGAGGGCCAAACCTGCAATACAGAGTCTGGTGGACTGAATTTGGGTTCGCCTGGAGTAAACCCTGGGACGCAGGACACCGGAGTCGGCTATCAGGACTTGACCTACGGTGGGTCCTCGGGCACTCCTGGAGTGGGTAGCGGACTGGGCACAACTCCGGATATTGCCTTGTTCAACACTTCTACTCCATCCTCCGTTTCGGAGGCTCAGTACAACGGGCGAGTTGACGCCGATGTAACACAAAAGGATCACCTGATGGGTTCCATCTACTGGGAGCCCGCGCACAGCACTGCTTACAACGGTCCTGCGCGTGATGCAAACTTCTGGCATCACTCACAAGTGAACGACGCTTTTGCGCTGATCTGGAATCACGTATTCAGCCCGACTCTGCTCAATGAGGCGCGGGCCAATGCCGCCGGATGGCGGTGGAACGAACTCAACACTAATCCGCAGGCGCCTTTTGGCCTGACTGCCGCAAACATTGACGGCATTGGAGGCGCAGGCGTACAGAGTCTGGGCGCCGTGAGCCCCAGCCTTCTGGATCAGTGGACGTTTGACTACAAAGACACCCTCACCAAGGTTCTGGGCCGTCACAATATCAAAACCGGTGGTAATGTTACGCGTCTCTACTATCTGAGCGATGCGCCCTGGGCTTCGATCCCATCTTATAACTTTCACAATCTATGGGATTTCGCGAACGATGCACCTTATAACCAAGGCGGCGCCTTTTTCAATGCCACAACAGGCACGCCGTCGATGGAGCGGCTGGACGAGCGCACCAATATCTGGGGATTCTTTGTGCAGGACGACTACAAGCTCCGTCCTAACCTGACGATTGACGCCGGTATCCGCTGGTCCTATTACGGAGGGTTTTATTCAAAGGAGAATAATCTCGGCGTGGTCCAGTTCGGCCCTGGCACGACTGCTCTGACCGACATGAGCATTCACCTTGGAGGCAATCTGCAATCGTCGCAGAAGACCAACTGGGGACCTCAGTTCGGCTTCTCCTGGTCACCGGCGAGGCTGCATGACAAAGTTGTGGTGCGCGGCGGATTCGGTATCGGCTTTAACCAGGACGAAATCGCCATTCTCGCCAACGGCTGGGGCAATCCACCGAATGGAACCGAGCCCGACTTCAATTGCGCCTATCCGACTATTGCTACAAATCCTACATGCGCCGGTAACGGTATTCTTTACGCCACCTCTTCGAGCCCCACGAATATCTATGGCTATCCGCAGAATCCCGCTGCCGTTACTACTTTCAGCAGCGCGAATCTTCCGATGACCGGTACGACTACCGTCACCGCGTACCCGTCGAACCTGAAAACCATCGCCAATTACCACTATTCTCTGGAAGCGGACTATCAGTTCTCAAAAAATATGGTGGCGACACTGGGTTACCAGGGTAGCCAGACGCGGAATCTGATCATCCAGAATCAGTGGAATGCGGTTGCGGCGGCCGATAATATCCCTTTAAATCCGATCGTCACCGGAGTGGATTACTATGCCAACCTTGGCAGCGGCAACTTCAACGCCTTGATCGCAACGCTCAATCATACCTTCTCTCAGCATTTTCAGGCAGAAGGGATGTACACACTTGCGAGGACGATGGATGAGGGCTCCGGACCATACGAAGAAGATCCGTATCCTTACGATGTGAATGCGGCTTATGGACACTCAGATTACGACGTGCGGGATGCCTTCAAGGTGTTCGGCCTTTGGGAGCCGGTTATCTTCCATGGCAATGACCTGCTAGAAAAGATCGCGGGAGGATGGGAATTGGGCGGAATCCTCAACTGGCATACAGGATTCCCCTGGAACCCGGTTTACAACGTTATCGGCGGTAACCTCTATTGCTCAACCTGCGGTTACGGGCAAATCCGTCCGGCTCAATATCTGGGCGGTGCCGGCAAGAATACGGCGAATCATGTCTTTGAGGGATTTGGTGGCGTGAACCCCAATTACGGCGGCAACGGAACCACGTACTTCAAAGGACCGACCTACACTATTCCGTCAGCGTTCCCAATCGAATCGGCTGCGCCGCAGCCCGGGATTCAGCGCAACTCCCTGCTGGGACCGCACTACAACGACACCGATTTGAGCTTAACGAAAAACTTCGGCCTTCCGAACATGAAGGTGCTTGGTGAGGGGGCTATCCTTTCGTTCCGCGCAGATGCTTTCAACCTGTTCAACAAAACGAACATCAATGGTTCATCGATTGATACGAATCTTGGCACCGTCAATCAGGATGGAACTATCAACAGCGTCAACTCAGATTTTGGCGTTGCGGGTAATGCGCTGGGCAGCAGAACAGTTGAAATCCAGACACGGTTCAGCTTCTAGTTTTTACATGATTTCCTGCAGGCGGGGCGCGCCATGCGCCCCGCTTTTTTTGCGATATTCTGAACAGTAGGAAACGATCTGAGATTCTCAAAAAGCATGTTTGTATCGAGACGAGAGCGCGTGCGGAGAGTGAATGCAGCCGCGTCGCGCGCCGTGGCCGTAGTGGTTTTTGCGTATTGCGGCGTAGTGAGCGCGCAGGGAGCATCGGTCGCGGCTCGCCCGGCACAAACCGCTTCGCCGGCCTTTCAAAGTTTGGCGGCAAGGGCCACCGCTGCCCGGGATGCCGACAATCTCGATCAGGCTGTGCCGCTCTTTCATAAGGCGCTGGCCCTCAATCCTCGGTGGGATGAGGGCTGGTGGTCGCTGGGCGAAATCGACTACAGCAAAAATCGGTACCGGGACGCGGCGAACGAATACAAGAAGGCGGCTGCTCTCGATCCCAAGTCAGGCATTGCGCGGATCATGCTCGGTCTTTGCGAGTTTGAGCTCGGCCAGGATGCAGCGGCGCTCCGCGATATTGAAGCGGGCAAGGATTTGGGGGTTGAGGAAGACCGGCAGTTGCGGCAGGTTGTGTTTTATCACGAAGGCATCCTGCTGCAGCGCGCGGGCCGGTTTGAAGCCGCCACCGAGCCTCTCTCTTCGCTGTGTTTGAGCGGGGTGAGAAGCCGGGAACTTGCAGATGTATTCGGCATGACCATGCTGCATATCAATAGCAAGACCCCGCCCGCCGAAGATACTCCGGAAGACGATGTGGTGCAGCACATCGGACGCGGAGCATGCTTATCTGCCGCGAATGAATACGATCAGGCGCGGCTCGAATATGACTACGTCTTGAAACAGTATCCGCATTTTCCCCTGGTTCACTACGCATATGGCAAGTTCCTGCTCGAAGCTCGCGACCGTCCCGGCGCTATCGAAGCATTCAAACAAGAGATCGCCGAAGCGCCGAACAGCGTGCTTGCGCGGCTTGAAATAGCGGCAACGGAATACAAGGTGGATTCCGTTGCGGGAATTCCTTACGCCCGGCAAGCCGTCGATATTGTGCCCCAAGCGCCTCTACCGCATTATTTTTTAGGTTTGCTGTTACTCGATACGGGGGACTACCAGGGTTCGATCCCGCACCTCGATATTGCCAAAAGGGCGTTCCCGCAGGACGCAAAGATCTACTGGTCCCTGGCTGTCGCTTACGCCCATGTCGGCCGGCCAAAAGATGCCGCTGAAGCGCGCGCAGCATTTGCCCGCATTAACCAGGCGAACAATTCAGCATCGCAGAACCCGGCCGTCGGGGATACGCCCGATTCAACTTCGCGAATTGACGTGATGGAAAGCACTGGCACCGAAACCGGCCACTGACGAAACCGTACTTAACTCCGCCGACGAAACCGATCTACGATTCCATCTCTCTGGTTAAGCTTTCGGCTCTTGGATGGTCAGTATCCGGTCGGCCGCAACCTTGCGCAGGAACTGCCGTGTGCGGCTCGGCCACACAATCTCGAGTTCTTCAATCAGCTTGTTCGTCCCCAGTCCGAAGTGCACCCGGCAGTCGCTGGCCGATGCGTACCCCACTGCGGTCGTCGCCTCGTTCCACTGCTCCATGCCGTCCTCGGTCTTGATTCTCACCTTCGCGCCAAGCCCCATCCGGTTACTGCGCGTGCCCACCAGCTTGAGCAGAATCCAGTGATTGCCGGTAGGCGAGACGTTATGAAACAGCTTCACGGGCTCGTTGAGCGAAGTCACGACGGCGTCGATGCGCCCGTCATTGTCGATATCGCCGAACGCCACGCCCCGGTGCGCCCCAACCACAAGAAAATCGGGCCCGGCCTGGTCGCCAACCTCCTCAAATCTGCCGTTGCGAAGATTGCGAAAGATGGAGTTCCGTTCCGGGTACGCCTGGCTTGGAATCGCCAATTGAATGTTGTCCATCACGTTGGCGCGCGCAGCAAACAGGTCTTTCCAGCCGTCGTTGTCAAAGTCGCAGATGCCGTTTCCCCAGCCGGTCATGTGGTTGGTGAGCCGGCCTAGGCCACTGGCGACCGTCGCATCCAAAAACTGGCCACCGCCCTGGTTCAAATACAGTGGAAACGCCTCGTGGTCCACCGCCGTATGCCAGACGTCCGGCAGGCCGTCGTTGTTTACATCGCGGAAATCGGATCCCATGCCTGAAAGCGCGTTGCCGTCCGGTGAGAATGCGACCCCTGCCACTACTCCGACTTCTTCAAATCGCTTGCCGTCGATGTTATGGAACAGGAAATTCGGCGTGGTGTCGTTGGCTACAAACGCATCCAAGAATCCATCGCCGTCGTAGTCGGCAAAGCTTACGCTCATGCCTTTGCCGAACGCAGCTGCAATGCCCGTCTCACGCGTGACATCAGTGAATGTTCCGTCACCGTTATTGCGGTACAAAGTGTTGTAAAGCGGCGCATACTGGTTTGGATGGCAGTAGGCGCGCAAGCCTTCCTTGAGCGCGCAATACGGATCCTTGTTCACTTCCCACTGGCAATAGTTCACAACAAACAGATCGAGCAGCCCGTCGTTGTTGTAGTCGAACCACCCGGCCCCGACCGACCACATCTTTCGCCCGTTGTGCTGGGCGCCAGCCACTCCGGCTTCTGCCGTAACCTCGGTGAAAGTTCCGTCGCCATGGTTGTGAAACAGCTGGTTGCCAGTGACATTTGCGACAAACAGATCCGGCCAGCCGTCGTTGTCGTAGTCGCCCACGGCAACCCCCATCCCGTATCCCGCGCCAGCCACCCCGGCTTTTTCAGTAACGTCAGTGAATGTGCCGTCGCGGTTGTTGCGGAAAAGCCGGTTCCAATAGGCCGGCGAGTTCTTCACAAGGGAAGGAATTTCGGCCCCATTCACCAGGTAAACATCAAGGAATCCGTCGCCGTCATAGTCAAACAGCGCAACCCCGGCCACCATGGTTTCAATCTGATTCTTGTTTGGCGTGGCGCAATTGAGCGTATTGAAATGCAGGCCCGATTTGGTGGCGATCTCTTCGAACCGGATCTGCGAGGTGCCTGGTTCTTCCTCTGCTGCGGGTGCAGGGCGAGGCACCGCCCATAATCTGCGTGCTGCAAGCGACGCAGCGGCCGCGCCGAAAAGCGAAGAAAGAACGCTGCGGCGGCTCAGGTGCCCTGCATGAACTCCGTGGGACATCGAAGGTCTCTTCAAAAGAACTTTACTCCGGCGCAATCACAAAGTCTGCATGCTCGGTAGCCAGAGAGCTGCCACCGACCCACACCGTGTAATGGGTTGGCTCAATGACTTGCCTGCCCGAGTTGGTATAGAACGAGAGTTCATTAAAGCCGAGTTCGAATGAAACCTGCTTCGACTCGCCGGGCTTCAATGTAACGCGCGCGAAGCCTTGCAGGCTCCGCACCGGCTGTTCCAGGCTGGCACCCAGGTTGCGCACGTAGCATTCAACAACTTCAGTAGCCGTGCGCTCGCCGGTGTTTTTGACAGTCGCCGTTGCCGTGATAAGAGTGCGGCCGCTGTAGCTGTTGGCTTCGCTCAGAGGCACGGTCGAACGCGACACTGCGACACCGGAATAAGCGAAGGTGGTGTAGGTCAGGCCGTAGCCGAAGGGAAACAAGGCATCGTTGGGCATGTCGATGTAGCGCGAGATGAATCGCGAGTCTCCGCCTGGCGGCTTGGTAAGATCGGCATCGTAAGTGGGGCGACCAGTTGGAAACTGGTTGTAATAAAGCGGCTCCTGGCCTACGGCTCGCGGGAAGCTCATGGGCAGCTTGCCGCTGGGCGCTACATCGCCATAGAGCACGTTGGCAATCGCCGATCCAGCTTCAGTTCCCGGGAACCACGCCTCGATAATGGCCGGTATATGCTGAGCCGCCCAGTTAAGAATCAGCGGCCGCCCCGAGAACACCAGCAGCACAATCGGTTTGCCCGTCGCGGCAACCTGCTCGAGCAGTTCTTCCTGGTTGCCGGGTAAATCCAGATGCGCCCGCGAACCGGCTTCTCCGCTCATCTCGCTCGACTCGCCCAGCGCCATGATTACAACGTCAGACTGCCTGGCTGCATCCAGCGCCTCGCCAAACCCACTCTGCGATGTTCCCTCAATCTCAGTACCTTTGGCATAAATCACCGAGCCGCCTGTCCGCTTGGCGCGGTCTTCAAACGCGTCCTTCACCGTAATCACATCGGGATTGCGGCGGGGATCTCCCCATTGATTGATCATTTCATCAGCGTTATCAGCAAGCGGACCAATGAGTGCAATCTTGCTTGCGCGATCGGCCAACGGAAGAACCGGTGCTCCGTTGTACGGATTGTTTTGGAGAAGCACCAGCGACTCCTCAGCGGCCTGGCGAACAATCGGGCGGTGCTCCGGCACGGCGCGGGTCACTTCCGTCCCCTGCGCATATGGATGCTCAAAAAGCCCGAGCGCAAGCTTTACCCGTAGCACGCGGCGGACAGCTTCGTCGATCGCGGCCATCGGAATCTGGCCCGACTTGACCATCGCGGGCAGTTCGGTATCGTACAGGTGCGACATCATGTCCACATCAACGCCGGAATTAAAAGCCTTGCGTGCAGCAGTCGCCCCGTCCAGCGCGATGCCGTGATTGATGAGCTCGCGAATCGATGTGTAATCACTCACCACAAAGCCGTCGAATCCCCACTGGCCGCGGAGAACATCGGTAAGAAGGAAACGGTCGGCGCTTGAAGGAACACCATTCAGCGCATTGAAGGCAGACATCACCGTTGCCGCGCCGGCCTCGACTGCGGCCTGGTAGGGCGGCAGGTAGTCCTGCATCAACCGGCTCTCCGACATGTCGGTGGTGTTGTATTCCCTGCCCGCTTCTGCCGCGCCGTAAGCTGCAAAGTGTTTTACGGTGGCAGCCACTGCATCCGGCTTGGAAAGATCGCCGCCCTGGTAACCGCGAATATAGGCACGTGCCATTTCCGATCCCAGGTACGCATCTTCACCAGCGCCTTCGACCGTGCGTCCCCAGCGCGGGTCACGCGAAATGTCGACCATGGGGGAGTAGAACCAATTTACGCCTGCGGTTCGCGCCTCTTCAGCAGAAATGTGTGTCACTGATGTCACCAGGGATGGATCCCAAGTAGCGGCAAGCCCCAGCGGGACCGGGTAAACCGTGCGATAGCCATGGATGATGTCAGCACCGAAGATTAGCGGGATATGGAGCCGGCTCTTTTCAACTGCAGCACGCTGATAGGCGTTGGTGGTTTCAGCGCCCACCACATTCAGCATCGATCCCAGCCGCCCAGTAGCCGCCAACTCCATCGCGTCAACGTTATTCTGTCGTTCAGGATTTTTCCCAGGCGGTGGCGGCAGGTCCCTTTCGGCAGCCACTTCTGCACCTTTGAATCCGTCGCCGCTGTATTGAACCAGTTGCCCCAGCTTTTCTTCGAGAGTCATCTGCTTCAGCAGAGCATCGACCCGCCGCTCGATTGTTGGGCTGGCGAGTTGAGCGTTCGAGGGCGAAACCGCGTTTTGCGTCTGCGCGGAAGTGGCATAGGGCATATCGTTCTGCGCGCGCACTTCGGTCTGCAGCAACAAGAGCGCGACACCCGCAGCTACCAGAATCCTCAATTCTCTCTTGATCCCATATTTCGAAAGCTCAACCCGAAGAAACATACTTTCTCCACTTTCCTGGCACTCCCGGAGGATTTCGCGGCGGACAACAGATTCACGGCGGTTAGAGGATTGAAGCATCCTATCCGGCTTCTGCGCAGGGTCGCTCCTCCATAGGGTCGGATCGACTCTGCTGCATTGCCTGCGGGGTGTAGCATTCCTGGAACTGCAATCGCGCTGCGAATTCGGCTTCCTCCGTCAGCAACCCAGGGGCTGCAGGCGGGCCTTTAGATGATGAACAATGTACAAAACCCTTTGCACAATCGTTTGCGCCAAGGATAAGATTGCATCCACTGAATTGCTCTGTCAAGCATTCATTTGCTCTTGGACACCTATAGTTTGAAGCGGGGTTCGAGGGTTGCGGGGTCGATCTTCTCCCGGAGCGTCCGCCGCCCTGATGCCTGTCCAATGGAAGTCCGGGACTGGCTCAATGCGCTGGGATCTCAATCAACGCGAGTCCGTTGACCGGCAAGGTGAGTTCAAGACGATCACCCGTGAGGGTTTTATGTTCGGGTAGTGGAAGCGACGATGCCTGATTGAGCGCGGCCACTTGCGCACGAGTGGGATAGCGAGGGCTCCCCATCTTGCGATAGGCACCGAGCGGGTTCCCGTGCGATTCATCCAGGCGTTCGATCGATGCCTGTGATCCGGCGGCGACGCCTTTGAACGACAGCCTTAATGTGATGGAATTGGCCTGGGCCACCCTGTCCATGTCGACCAGGTTCCAGGCCGCAATCACCAGGGTTCCGTCCGCCCGGCGCGTAACCAGCAGACGATCGGATAAGTTTTCAAGTCGCACATTGCCCAGTTTGTGCAACAGCGAGAATGCGTAGAAGCTCGGCTTCTTGATGTTGCCCTCGGCGATCAGGCCGAACATTCCGACAAAGGGTTCAGTGGCAACGCCGCCTTCCTCAAAAACATCGTCGAAGGTCCACCACGACATCATGGTCACGTAGCCGTCGCACTGGCTTACATCATACGCAAGGGCGGGACCCACATACCAGTTATCGCGCGCGTTCAAATCGCCATACGAAGGCACGTTCCACTCGGTCCAAAACAGCGGCAAAGCCGGCAGAGTCGAGTCCCGGATCTGGTCGTGGACCATGTGGATTGCGCGGCACACGCGGTCGCGCATGGGAATGTCTTCATGCGTACCGAACAAGTCCTCCACCGTGTCGTCGGCATAGCCATGGGTCGAAACAAAGTCGACTGGCACATGATTGCTGCTGACGTGGCTGAGGAACTCGGGAATCCAGTGCGCGGCCGAGGTTGCCGGTCCCCCTACTCGCAGCCTGGGGCTCACCTGCTTGAGTGCGCGAGCGGTTTGGTCATAAAGCTCAAAATAGGTGGCCTGCTTGGGCTCTCCCGCCCAGAAGTCGATGTTAGGCTCGTTCCAGACTTCAAAGTACCACTGCGCGACTTCGTCGATGCCGTAGCGGTCGATGAGGTGCTGCGCGAAGGCGCGGATCAGTGCGTTCCACCTGGTATAGTCTTTGGGCGGCGAAACGTTGGGCTTGTACCAGAAGGCCTGAATGGAGTTTTTTGAGGCCAGATCATAGGGCATGAAGCTGATTTCGACCATCGGGCGCACGCCGCGAGCCAGCAATCCGTCGTAGATCTGGTCGACGTAAGTGAAGTTGTACACCGGGTTGCCGTGCTCGTCTTCTTTGTACACACCCACATCGTCGAGGAAGATGGCGTGGAAGCGGACGTAGCGCATGCCCACTTGATCGTGAACCTCTTTAAGATCGTCGCGGTAGCTCTCGCGCATGGCGAGTGAAGCATGCCCAGAACCGAACATCTCTTCCCAGAAGTGTGGAAAAGCGTGGGCGGGAGCATTTGCATCGACAGTGACAGGAATGGCCGGGGTCTGTGCGAATGACGGCGGGAAGAAAGTAAGAGCAGCGACGGCAATTAACGAGAGTTTCAGATGACGCAATCGAAACGGCATTGCTCCAGACTAAACTGCATGTGTCCGGGAACGTCAACTACAGAACTCTGTGCATCCTATCTTTCGAGGCTCACTCTCTGCCGGAGGGGAAGGCTCTCTGACGATCCCCCCACCGAAAGCGTGTATTCTCCCGGAATCAGGCTCCACTCGTCCTTCTCAACATCAAGAATCGAGAGATACTGCGTCTGGATCCTCAGCGAGACCTGCTTGCTTTCGCCCGGATTCAATTGTGTTTTTTGCCAACCTATAAGACGCTTGGGAGGCTCTCCTGCGCTCGGGGGAAACGATGCGTAGACTTCGGCAACCTCCGCTCCGGACTGGTTGCCAGTGTTCTTAATCGTGAAGTTTACGCTGACTCCGTTGTCAATAACCTTCACGTGCAGGCCGGAGTAATGGAATTTGGTGTAAGAGAGCCCAAAGCCAAAAGGAAACAGCACGGCTACTTGCCTGGCATCGTACCATTTGTAGCCAACGAGCATTCCTTGGTTGTAATAGAGCTGCTCTGAAGTGCGCTCTTTCCCATCCCCGCCGAACAGGGCAGCCAGATGCGCGAAAGCACCGTTCTGAGATGGACGCGGCTGCACGACCGCGGGTTGGGGCATGTCGACATCGCGCAGAGGAAAAGTGATCGGCAATTTGGCGCACGGGTTCACATCGCCGAACAGAACGTTAGCAACCGCATCCGCTCCGCGGCTGCCTGCATACCACGCCTCCAGGATGGCGCTTACCTTGTTGGCCCAGGGCATCAATGCGGGACTGCCCGTTTCCAGAACCACGATCGTATGCGGGTTCGCAGCCGCAACCTGCTCGACCAGCGCATCCTGATTCCCGGGAAGTGAAAGAGTGGCTAGATCCATGTCCTCACTCTCCCATTGATAGACAAAAACAATGGCAACTTCAGCGGGCCGAGCCAGGGCGGCAGCCGCAGCGGGATTTGTGCCGGGATCGTATTCGACGTTTGCTCGCGGCGCTCTTGCGGCGATGGCTTTCAGCGGCGAGGTCGGGAACCAAACTTCCCCTCTCCTCGGCAAACCCTTCTCGAAGCGAATTGCGCTACCGGCCGGCGGGTCGACCTGGCCTGATCCGCCCCCAGAGATCATGGCAATATCGGCATGGGCACCAATCACGGCAATGGTGCGCAGCTTGGCACCGTCGAGCGGAAGCTGCGCATCCTCATTCCGGAGCAGAACAATGCTCTCCTCCGCCAGGTGCTGCGCGATATTGAGATCTCGATCGACATCGATGGGGCCCTTCACTGGGGGATCGTCGACGATGCCGCTGGCAAACTCCGATCGAAGGATTCGACGAACGTGCTGGTCCAGATCGGCCATGGGCACCTTGCCGGTAAGCACGGCCCGCTTCATCGCTTTTCCATAGAAGACAGACGATGGCTCTTCGTTATCCAGGCCGGCGGCGGAGGCCCTGACTGTGCTGTGCGTGGCGCCCCAATCCGAGAGCACAAAGCCGGGGTATTTCCAGTCTTTTCTCAGCACCTGGGCAAGCAGATACTGGTTCTCGCAGGAGGGCTCGCCATTCACTTCGTTATAGGCGCACATCACTGCCCCAGCCTCGGAATTGCGTAATCCAATCTCAAATGCCAGCAGATCACTCTCGCGCATGGCGCGCTTATCGATATTGACATTTAGCGATTTCCGGTCGCTCTCCCGGTCGTTCATGGCATAGTGCTTCATATCGCCGATAACATGTTGGGCCTGTGTCCCCGCTACTTCCTGGCCGGCTATTGTGCCCGCGAGAATGGGGTCCTCTCCGAGGTATTCGAAGGTACGGCCGTCGCGCGGCTCTCGCGCCAGGTTTACACCTCCGCCAAGAGACATGTTGTAACCCTGGGCGCGCAATTCCCGCCCGAGCAGCGCGCCGTATTCATAGGCTGCATCCGCATCCCAGGTGGCAGCCAACGCGAGATCGTCCGGGAGTGCCGTGGAATACCGGCCATTTATCCGGCTGCGCGTTACGCCGTAGGACGCATTCGTCATTTGAATTCCGGGGATGCGCAGGCGTGGAATGCCCACGACGTACCCGACCCCTCCATTGGAGTGCAGAATCTCCAGATTCATCGTGCCCAAGCCATGCCAGCCTGTACCGTGTAACAAGGAGAGCTTCTCGTCCAGTGTCATTTGCTTCAAGACCAGGTCGGCCCGCGCATCCGGAGATAGAGTGCGGTCCAACCATGGATACTGGAATGCGTTCCCGGTATTCCCACCGTGGGTAAAGTGTTGGGAGGTCAGTGAGATCATAAAGAGCGCAACCAGGCCAAGGATGATTGCAATTGGCCGCCGCGCCCGCGGATACATCTTCATCGCTTCTTCTCTCACAACGCCAGCGCCGGCCGAGCCGACGGGAACGCCTCTTCCTCCCCAGAACCCGCATCAGCCGCAGCTGGAATTCTTCGGCCTGTGACAGCCACAAGTCCAGCAAGGCCGGTCTGCTTCAAGAGGCGTCTGCGGGATGAGAGCCAGCGAGGCTGAATTGACATTTTGAACTCCCCGGTAAAGGAAGCCAGAAGTTAGCGTTTCCTGCAAAACGATGCGCCTGTCACTCCCTTGCCCTCTTCGACGGTAAAGATGCAGTCGACATCGTGCAGTTGCAGTTTCTCAACATTGCCGCTTGGCCAGTGGATTTCGACCCCATCGACCTCGGTTGCATCTCCGATGCCGAAGTGAACGCGCATGTCGTTCGACGAGAGATAGCTTCCGCCGCTCAAGACGTCCTCGCGCTGCTTCGTGCCTCCGGCGGTCAGATACACGGTCGAGCCAACGGCATCGCGTGGACTCTTCGGCCCCCCGATGAGCTTCATTTCAATCCAGTGATGCTTATCGGGGTTCACATTGCGAAGGAGCACCGGCGGCCGGTCGAGGCTATTGATCACCACGTCGATCTTGCCATCGTTGAAAAGGTCGCCGAATGCTGCTCCGCGCCCGACTGCGAGAGTTGCCAGGCCGCTACCTTCAACTGCGGGGACGAGTTCGAAGGTACCGTTCTTCAGATTGTGGAAGAGTAATGGGCGCTGGGCATAACTCATTCCCCAATCGGGAGATTGATCAACTGCAGGATAGACGTGTCCATTCACAATCAGCAGATCTTTCCAGCCGTCGTTGTCGTAATCGAGAAAACCGTCACCGAAGCCGACAAATGGAATGGTTGGAGCGGCGATTCCGGTCTTATAACTCACATCGGTAAAGTCGCCGGTGCCGTCGTTGTTCAGTACCAGGTCGTAGTCGTCTGAAAAATCGGTACTGACGACATCAAGGTGGCCGTTGTTTTCGTAATCGCCAATCGCCAGGCCCATATTGGCAACTTCGCGGCCATCGGAATTCAGCGCCAGACCGCTGGCGAAGCTCTGATCGTCAAATGTACCGTCGCCCTTATTAATGTAAAGATAGTTGGGCGTAGAATCATTGGCCACGATCAGGTCGGGCTTGCCGTCGTTGTTCACATCGGCGAAGACCGTTCCCAATCCGTAGTAGTGCTGGGGATCGCTAACTCCAGCAGCCACACTAACGTCGGTGAAAGTGCCGTCGCCGTTGTTATGGAATAAATGATCGCCCGCGCCGTCCAGTCCGCGCGGTCCGCACATGACATTTGCTCCTCGATACTGGCAAGTGCTGTTGTGAACCGCGGCCGAGCCTGAAAGCGGAGGGTGCTTGAAGTCGAAGCGGATGTACCCCGCGACGAACAAATCAAGCCGGCCGTCGCCATCGTAATCGCCGAAGGTAGCGCCGGTGTGATCGACCGAAATATCCCCTGATTCGTTTGAAAGGGAAACTCCGGCCTTTATAGCCACGTCTGTGAACGTTCCGTCGTGGTTGTTGCGATAAAGCCGGTTGGACCCGACGTTGGTTACGTAGAGGTCAGGCCAGCCGTCATTGTCATAGTCGCCTACGGCGCAGCCGAGACCCCAGCGATCGTTTGCAACGCCGGCCTTCGCGGTCACATCGGTAAAAGTCCCGTCGTGGTTATTGTGAAATAGCGCTGCATGCGGCGGAGTCGCTTTGCCGGCTAGCGCATCGAAGGTGGAACCATTGACGAGATAGATATCGAGCCACCCATCGTTGTCGTAATCCAGAAGACAGACGCCCGAGCCTTTTGCCTCGATAATCAGCTTCTTCTCTGGAGTCCCGGTGATATTGCGCCAGCTACCGAGACCGGACTCTTTGGTGGCGTCAATGAACACAATCGGGCCGGACTTGGCAAAACCACCGGCGGTAATGGGCCTGTGCTGGCTGTCGAATGTGGCCTGCTCCGCTCCGGCATTGGCCATCCCGGCTTGTCCCGCCGGCTGCATGGCCGCGGAACCGCCGCTTTGCGCAAGGAGCACACCTGTGGAGAACAAAAGGCACGAGCAAACTGCAATGGAGGGAGCAAACGCGCGCAAGAGGAATTTTAGATTGCAACTAGTCGCGTGCGCCAACGGGTCGGAGTTCGATTGAAAGCAATTCACGATCACTTCCAGAATGTGCCCTGCACCCTGTTGTCTTGCGGCCGGTTTTTCAGATTCATTGCCTCTGGCGACGCCGGCACCGATCTGAAAGAATGTTAATGGGCGATAATTGCCAGGGAGCGGATATGGCACGGTCTTCATGTTTGCGTTGTGTCCTATTCTGTTGCCTCTTGGCCGCCACGGCGCAATCCTGTTTTGCCCAGGCTTCCGGCGCAATCAAAGCGACGCCTCCAACCGGAATCTCCTACTCCGCCGAAGGCTCACGGCCGCATGACGCTTCATTGCAATCCTCTCTGGCGCATCAGGAAGCCGATCTGCGAGCTGCGCTGAGCCAACAACCTGACTCGCCCTCTCTGCTTTACGCCCTGGCGCTCGTCCAGCGCGAAGAGAATGACCCGCACGCATCTCTTGACGCCTATACCCACGCGGCGAGATTCCGCAAGCCCACGCCGCAGGAACTCCATTCAGTGGCGCTTGATTATGTATTGCTGAACGACTATGACGACGCGATCCACTGGCTTGAAGTCGCCGTTGCCATGGCCCCCGCGGACGTCGATATTCTCTATTCGCTGGGCCGGTGCTACTACTCGAAGAGCCGGTTTGTGGATGCAGGCAAGATGTTTCAACTGGTGCTGGCAATCGATCCGACACAACTGAAGGCAGAAGAAAATCTGGGCTTGGTGTATGACGCAACCAACCACCCGCAGGAGGCTGAAGCGGCGTTGCGCAAGGCCGCGAGCTGGAGCAGCGCAGGCGGCAAGGACGAGTGGCCTTATCTTGACCTGGGCAATTTTTTGCTGGAACAGAACCGGCCGCAAGAGGCGCTTGCACCTCTGCAAAATGCCGTGCATATACGGCCAGACTCCGCGATGGCCCACGAACGCCTGGGCCGCGCCCTGGTGGCAACGAATCAGAACACCGCTGGAATAGCCGAGCTGGAGAAATCAGCCGATCTCGACCCGAAGAATCCGCGGGTGCACTTTGAGCTTGGTCGGGCACTGCGCCAGGCAGGCCGCGCGGAAGAGGCACAGAAGGAGTTTGCGCTGAGCCAGCAACTCTACGCGACGCACAGCTCCGAGTGAGGCCGGCGGGCTGGATTCCGCTTTTTGTTGCGAAGTAACCTCGTTCCCGAATCATGGCTTTGGAGCCTCCGCCGCGGCTACTGGCTTTTCACTGTCTGACTTGGCGGGCTCATCGATCGTTATCTGCTGGTCGCCCTTCACATTCTCAAGAATTTGCTGAATCCCGCTGGGCCAACGGATCTCAATACGGCTGGCGACGGGTTCAACTCCCAAGCCAAAGTGCACGCGGGGATCGCTCGAGGAAAGATAACCGCTCGCCGTTGTCACTGTCGCCCACTGGCTGCCCTGCGCGGTGACCACTTTCACCTGTGCGCCTATTCCGTCGCGATTGCTCTTGTGGCCGATCAATCGCAGCGTGATCCAATGATTTTTTGTTTCGGTCAAATTCAGCAACACGTGCGCCGGCCCGCCGTTGGTAGAAACCACGGCATCGATGCGGCCATCGTTGTTGATGTCGCCAATGGCCATGCCGCGCCCCACCCAGGCGTCGTGAAAAATTTCCGTCGAGATGCCCGACACATCAACAAACTTCCCACCCGTGTTACGCACCAGCATCATGGGCTCACGATAGCGCAATTGTGGAAAGCTCTTTTGAATCGTATCGAGGTCGTGCCCTTGCGCGATGAGCAGGTCTTTCCAGCCGTCATTGTCGTAGTCCATGAAGCGCAGGCTCCAACCCGAGTGCAGCATCGACATGGCGCCCAGCCCGGAGGAGATGCTTGAGTAATCGAATGTTCCGTCGCCGAGGTTGCGATAAAGCGCATAGCGCTGGTTGGCAAGGTCGGAAATCACCAGGTCGGGCCAGCCGTCGTTGTTATAGTCGGCGAGGTCAACGCCCATACCAGCGAAGGTCTGCCCTTCTTCGTTAACGGCAATCTCACTCAGCAGGCCCACTTCCTCAAACGTTCCGTCCGGTTTTTGATGAAAGAGAAACTCCGGCATCGAGTCGTTGGCAACAACAATGTCAATGCGGCCGTCCTGGTCGTAGTCACCGATTGCGATTCCGAGAGCCTTGGCCGGAACGTCGAGGCCGAGCTTGTGCGATACCTCGGTAAAATGCCCGTTGCCGTCATTGTGATACACCAACATGGTGATGGGCTGGAACACATCGGGGTGGCAATAGCCGCGGTAGCCCACCATATGCTCCCCACACCAGACATCGTTCCAATCCCACGTCACGTAACGGTCCACGACCAGGTCGAGCAAGCCATCGTTATCGAGATCGACCCATGCGGCCGAACTGGACCATCCGCTGCCGCCAACGCCCGCCTGCTGAGTAACGTCGGTGAACTCGCAATGGCCGTTGTTGTGATAGAGATGGTTGCCGCCGTAGCCGGTCACGAACAGGTCTTCGTTGCCGTCGTTATCGTAATCGCCCACGGCAACACCCATGTCGTAGCCAATTCCCTTCAGTCCCGACTTTTCTGTGATGTCTTCAAAGGTTCCATCGGGCTTCTGGTGATAAAGGCGGTCCCAATATTCAGGACCTGTCTTTTGAGGGATGAAACCAGGCGGTGTTGGATCGGAATAGGGAGCCCCGTTAGCAAAGAAGATGTCGAGCCGGCCGTCGTTGTCGCAATCGAACAGCGCTACTCCGGAGCCCATGGTCTCGATGAGATACTTGCGCGACGTGTGCGGCGCCTGATGAAGGAAGTTGATCCCCACCTTTTCGGTAACATCGACAAAGCGCCCGGGCACGAGTCCATCATCGGCAGCACCTGTCTGGTTCGCCTGCATTGAAGGACTCGCTTGCTGAGCTGAACTAAAGATCGCAGCCACTGCGAGAAAAGCGACTACACAGGAAGCCCAGACTTCAGCTTGATTCTTGAACAGTGCGCTCCGCATCTCTGCCGTTTCTCTACAGTGAATCTCCGAATTTCCCTTCCATCAACTGCAATTCGGCGCAGAATTACCGCCCTGGCGCACCGCAGAACCGGGCGATCGCGTCCTGGTTCTGATTCAAGTTCAACCGCAGCGAGCCGACGGACTAATCGAGCCTGGTATGCCCCGGACTATTCTCTCGCCGGCACAAGAATATCATCTGTTGCAGGCAGCCTGATTCGCTTCGCCCGGGTATCACTAGCTGCATAAGAGCTCTTTGGCGGCCAATGTACATCCCTCTGGAGCTAAAGTCGTCGGTGTTAAGGGGCTTTGTTGGCGCGACTGAAGTCGTGCCCAGACACTTTGCGCCCCTTTTTTGCCCGTTTTTCCGCAACCTGCAAATCCACCATATACGCGTTTTTGCGGTGCGGGATCGAGGGCCACTCCGCCGTTTCATTCAAAAACCCCATTGATGCAACCAGCTCTACTTTGCTTGGGTAAGCGAGCGGATGATTTCAACCTCCCGCTCGCGATACGGCTTGCCGTCAGCGTAAAAGACATCGTGGAACCACACGGTGGGCTTTTCAAGCACGTAGGGCCGCTGCCACGAGTCCCAGGGCAAATATGTCTGGCTCTTGCCGGCAACCAGGCCCCAGTTGATGGCGGCCACACGATATTTGCGCGCGATTGGCAGTACGGTGTCAAACGTGCTGCCTGCGCCGCGCGCCATGTATTCCGTGCACAGCAGCGGGCGACGGAACTGCTCGAGTTGAACGACGTGGGCTTCAAACTCCTCCGGCCAGTTATAGTCATGAAAACTGATGATGTCCGACTGCTCGATCTGAATTTTCGCGGTAAGCGACATCGTTTCGAGAGAGCTCCAGTCGCCACGCCAGACGCCGCTGGTGAGCGGCTGGGTGGGATGCACGGAGCGCGCCCAAGCAAACGCCTGCGGCAATAACCAATTCACCAACGCAACTTTGTTCGGGGGTTCCAGCTGCCCGTATGAACTATCGTTCGTATTGTCAGGCTCATTCCAGACGTCCCACGCAAGAATGCGCGAATCGTTGGCAAATGCGCCCACCACACCAGCTACATATTTCTGAAGCCGCGGATATTGCGCCGGATCTGTCAGAATCTCCATTCCCGGAGCCTGCACCCAGCCCGAGTTATGCACACCAGGAATCGGCGGATGCTGGGGACCGAGTTTCGGTGACGGGTCCCAGCATGAGTCGAAGAGCACAAACACCGGCTTGATGTGATGCTTTGCCGCGATCGTCAGGAAGGTGTCGATGCGTTGCTCAAAGCCCTTTGGATCCTGCTCCCAAACCAAGTTGTGCAGGAATACGCGCATGGTGTTCATGCCGATCTTCTCGGCCCACCCCAACTCCCGGTCAATCGTCACGGGATCGAAGCTCTCCGCCTGCCACATTTCAAGTTCGTTGATCGCGGTAGAGGGAAGAAAGTCTGCGCCTACCGGCCACGCCTGCTTCTCGTACCACGCGTTAGCCTGAGCTTCGCTCCAGCGTTGATCCTGTGCGCGCAACTGCGCACACGTAATGACAAAGACCGCAGCAACGATAAACACGATCAAGCGGGAAAAGTGCTGCCTGCCAGGTATTGTTCTCACTCTCACTCTCCATCTTCAACTGCAGTGGAAAACCAAATTAACGTCGATCGATTGAAATCACTGTCACGCTAGCGCGCGGGAAAACGTGCGTCCAGTCGCCGGCTGGAATCTGCTCCGTGCTGCTGGCTGGCGCCACGCGCATCGGCGCAGTTTCATCGTTTCGGTCGGTTAGTGAGGAGGAGCTGAGCGTCTGCACCGCGGCCGTCGATGCAGCCACAAAATGATCCAGATGAATCTGCGCGGTAATAGCGGCGTTCACGCTGCGATTTACACAGAACAGCATGAGCCGGCTGCCATCCGGACTCAGTGCGGCAACCACGTCGAGGTACGGCACATCGTCGATGTTGGGCAGCCGCTTTACGCCCTGCGCAACGGCGTACAGTCCCGAATCCGCTTTCGACTCCACAAGCCTCGAATTCGCGGCGCTTGAGTACATCTTGAAGACGTAGTATGACGGCGTTGCGAACACCTGCCCCCTGACCTTCCATATACCGGCGAATTCCATAATTCCGGTCATGTCGGAGATGGGCACGAACGGGCTGCTTCTCATCATCATGTTCAGGAATGCGCCGGTCGTAATCGCGCCCCCGGTATTCAAAAACGTGGGCGCATCGGGCATTCCGCCCGTCCACAGCCACTCGGTAAACGCCAGGTGCACCTTGTCCTTGTAGCCGGGCATACTGTCAATCTGGTCCTGCGCTTCGTGCAGCTTTCTCTCGAGCTGGACCGGCAACGCGAATGACGCTTCATCGACAAACTCCGGCGTGGGGTCCTTGAGCAGCACGTTGCCCGTTCCCACCACAAAGTGCGTGGAAAGGTAATTGAAGGTGCCCGGAGGATCGGTCAATTGAATCCCGTTCCACTCCTGGTACCCATCCATGTCGGCGCCGGTACCAATCAACCGCGCCGTGGGATCGACAGCTCGAATCGCCTTGCTGAAGGCCAGGGTTCGCGCAGCGAGCTCGCTATGCGCCGGATAGCCGAGATTCCAATTGCCCCACAGCTCGTTGCCCAGCTCCCACAAGAGCCCCGAATGCCGGGTCCAATGCTGGTCGACATAACGCACCCACGCCGCCGCTTCTTCGGGCGTCCCGCTGCCCATGTTCACCGCAATCTGGGGCTCGGCTCCGATGCGCCGGCAGAATTCGAGGAATTCATCGGTGCCAAAGGTGTTGTACTCCGGAATGCCCCATGAGTTATTAAGCATGCTCACGCGTTTGTCACGCGGGCCGATTCCGTCGCGCCAGTGGTAAGAAGAGGTGAAGTTGCCGCCAAAACGCACCAGCGGCGTCCTCATCTCCCGCGCCAGCATCACGGCGTCTGGGTCGAGTCCATCGGTTGCGTCAGAGGGCATCAGAGAGAATTCGTCGAGCTCGATGCGTTCGTCGCCGGCAAGCTCAACGACAAAGTCGGCGGCGTCGAGGGGCTTCAACTTGCCTTCGGGCACATCGAGCTTGAAGATGTATTTGGTCCAGTCCGCTGCCGCCACGTTTACCTTTTGACTAGCCAGCATTTCGGGTTGATTGTGCGGGCGCAGCTCCAGCGTTACCTCCGTGGCTCCGCTCAAATGGCGCGCGTAAAAGCTACCGGCATAGCTTCGCGTGCGTTGGACCGGCAGATACACTCTCTGGCGGATGCCGGTAGCTTGACCCGGCAGCGCAAACGCGCGCAGCGATTGCCAGGAATTCGCGGCGTGGCCGTAGACGATTTCATAGCGGTTGCCTTGCCGCTCATCGAGCGGCGCCCACGGCAAAGGCAGAGCCAGGCTTGAAGCGCGCATCAGCTCCGGCTCTTCGCGCATCATGCGCGCCTGCGCCTGCGGGCTCCACAATCCCGCCTCGAAACTCGGATTCCTCAACAGCTCTGACCACAACCCGTTGTAGGTGGAGTTCCCTATCGGCTCGAGGAACGTACCAAATACTGTCTTTGGAATCACCTGGCCCACAGCCGCGGCATTCACATTGATCTGGGCAACGTCT
>Ga0335074_10000562_pt1 | contig 51892 bp, 36 predicted proteins | sample Lox_Sample_23_FD_206715 | JGI IMG/M metagenome (GOLD analysis project Ga0335074, IMG submission 206715) | Soil microbial communities from Loxahatchee National Wildlife Refuge, Florida, United States - Lox_Sample_2.3 | ecosystem: Environmental > Terrestrial > Soil > Wetlands | place: USA...
GCGCCGCTTCCGGACGGTCGCGCGAGATATATTCGACGATTTCCACCAGGTCGAGCGAGGCAGGCTCCAGCCAGTGGACGGGAGGTCTCTTCAGATTCCGAACCTTTTGCGCATCACCGCCTCCATCTGCTCCTGGGTGAGCCAACGCTTCTTCCGCCGGGCGTCTTCGGACTGCGCGATGAGCTTGAGGAGTGCCAGCGTTTCTTGCATCCGGTCGTAGCTTGCGACGTCCATGACAACCGCGCGCGGCTCGCCGTTTTGCGTAATTACAATCGGGCTTTGCTTCTCATTTACGGTCGCGACCAATTCAGCCGAGTGGGTTTTCATGTAAGTGATGGGCTTGATGTCGGAGGCACGCATGGTCCTTATTTTAGTACCAAATTAGGGCCCTTAGGCGGACTAGGGCGGTTCGCCTTGGGGCGCTCTCCGAACCGAGGCTAGACTTCGGCTCCCGCTCTCGGGTTTCCGGGTCTATCTCGCCGAAGGATCCTTCACCGTTTCCAACCGCACATCGCCGCTGGTGGCTATGCCCCCGCTAAACAACGACAATCGGAACTGACCGACCACTGTTCCGTGGTATAGGCTGCCGCCTGCTAGGCTGAGCTGCAACGCCCGATATTCTCGCTTGGCGCTGATGTTTCCCTCATCTGGGACAAGCGGTATTTCGACTTCCGCACAGTGAGCATCTATCGCGAGAATCGAAGCGCCTCCCTCGTGCCTTAGAATGTCGGCGGGGAATGCGACTACACTTTTGTTAAATCGCTCCGGTTCGGCAGCGATTTCGCACAACGTTGTGCTGGCCGGCTACTTCTTAGGCGTAGCTGGGCTCACAAGCGTGATGAGCATGGCTAGAATCGACAGATACCGCGACGGGTTGATCGTTGTCGTTCTCACCTCTGGTTGGCCTTGAGGACCTTCTTGCGCAGGCGGATCGACACCGGCGTCACTTCCACAAATTCGTCCTCGCGAATAAATTCGATGGCTTGCTCCAGGTTCAGAAGACGCGGGGGAACCAGGCGGATCGCTTCGTCCGACGTGGAGGCGCGCATGTTGGTCAGCTTCTTTTCCTTCACGATGTTGACGTTCAGGTCTGCGTCGCGTGCGTTTTCGCCGACGATCATACCTTCGTAAACCTCGGTGCCCGGACTCACGAAAATCTCGCCGCGCTCCTGCAGGTTGAAGATCGCGTTGCCGGTGGTCTTGCCCGCACGATCCGCCACCAGCGACCCCGTCGGCCGCGTCGGAATGTCGCCCTGCCACTCGATGTAGCTGTGGAACAGCGTGTTCATGATAGCGGTGCCGCGGGTGTCGGTAAGCAGCTCGCTGCGCAGGCCGATCAACCCGCGCGAAGGGATGTGAAACTCCAGGCGCACGCGGCCCGAGCCATGATTCACCATCTTGATCATCTTGCCCTTGCGCTGGCCCATCTTCTCGATCACCACACCGATGAACGATTCCGGGCAATCCACTACCAGCAGTTCCAGCGGCTCGTGCAACTTCCCGTCGATGGTCTTGGTCAGAATCTCAGGCTTGCCCACCATCAACTCAAAACCTTCGCGCCGCATCATTTCGATGATGATGGCTAGTTGCAGCTCACCGCGCCCCATCACCTTAAACGCGTCCGGACCACCGGCTTCTTCCACGCGAATCGAGACGTTGGTGAGCAGTTCCTTATCCAGCCGGTCACGCAGATTGCGCGACGTAACGAATTGGCCTTCACGGCCCGAGAACGGCGACGTATTGATGGTGAACGTCATCGCAATGGTCGGCTCGTCGATTTGGATGTGCGGAAGCGGCTGCGGATTCTCCACGCTGGTGACGGTTTCGCCGATAGTGATGCCTTCTACACCCGCAATGGCCAGGACGTCGCCCGGATAGCCGATGGTCTCATCCACGCGCTTCAGGCCTTCGAACGAATAGAGCTTGGTGATGCGCGTCTTTTCGAGCGAGCCGTCGAGCTTGGCGATCGCGACTTCATCGCCGTTCCGCAGAATGCCTGAAAACACGCGGCCGATGGCCAAGCGGCCGAGATAATCGCTGTAATCGAGGTTCGCGACCAAGAGCTGAAGCGACGCATCGGGATCGCCGGCCGGCGGGGGAATGTGCTTCAAGATGGTTTCAAAGAGCGGGCGCAAATCATTGGAACCGTCTTCGAGCGACAACTTGGCAATGCCGGCTTTGGCGTTGGTGTAGATGACCGGGAAATCGAGCTGATCCTCAACGGCGTCCAGATCGATGAACAGATCGTACACTTCGTTGAGAACTTCCTGAATGCGCGCGTCGGGCCGATCGATTTTGTTGATCACCAGGATCGGCGGAAGCTTCGCTTCCAGCGCCTTCGTTAGCACATAGCGGGTTTGTGGCAACGGGCCTTCGCTCGCGTCCACGAGCAGCATCACGCCATCGACGATCTTCAGCGCGCGTTCCACCTCACCGCCGAAATCGCTATGGCCGGGCGTGTCGACGATATTGATCTTAATGCCGTGATAGCGCACACCGGTGGTTTTGGCTAAGATCGTGATGCCGCGCTCGCGCTCGAGCTCGTTGGAGTCCATCATGCGCTCCACGTGGTGCTCGTTTTCGCGGAAGAGTCCGCTCTGATTCAGCATGGCGTCCACCAGCGTGGTCTTGCCGTGATCGACGTGCGCAATGATGGCGATATTGCGCGTCAGCCGATTGTGCTCGCGCGCTTCGCTATGATCAGAGGGGCGCCCGGAGGGGGAATTCACTACTTCAGGTTGCATTCGATAAATATATGGTCGCACGGCCCGACACATTAACCGAATCGAAACTCCCCGTGGTTGTGATCGTGGGCCGCCCGAACGTTGGCAAGTCCACGCTTTTCAACGCGATCATCGGCCAACGCCGATCCATTGTAGGCGATGAACCGGGCATCACGCGCGATCGCATTCAGGGCGAGGGTTCGTATTTAGGGCGCCAATTCGAGCTGATCGATACCGGCGGCATCATCCCCAACGACGCCGAGATGATCCCGACTGAGATTCTGAAGCAGGCGCGCGTGGCGCTGGAACAGGCGGCGCAGATCATTTTTCTCATCGATGGCAGAACGGAAATTACCGGCGCCGATCGCGATTTGGCGAAGCTGCTGCGCAAGCTCGGCAAGCCAGTGACGCTGGCCGTGAATAAGATCGACGCGCCGTCGCGCGAGGATCTGGCGCACGAATTTCACTCCCTCGGCTTCCGGGACCTATTCCCGATCTCTTCCGAGCACCGGATCGGGTTTGACGAACTGCTGGATCACGTAACCGCGGGTTTCCCGGTGGACCAACGCAAGGAGATGCCCGAGAGCGAGACGCGGCCGATTAAGGTCGCGATCATCGGACGGCCGAACGTCGGCAAATCGACGTTGCTGAACGCGCTGGTGGGCGAGGAGCGCTCGATTGTTTCGCCGGTGGCGGGGACCACGCGCGACGCAGTGGACCAGAGCCTGATGCGGGACGGCGTCGAATACGTTTTCGTCGATACGGCCGGCATCCGGCGCAAGGGCAAGACCAAGCTGATGGCCGAGAAGCTGAGCGTCGTCATGGCGCGGCGGCATATCCGGATGGCGAACGTGGTTGTGCTGGTGCTGGATGCAACCGAAAAAGTGCAGGCACTCGATGCCACGATCGCCGGCTACGCCCATGAGGAGGGCCGGGCGCTGATCCTCTGCATCAATAAGTGGGACGCAGCGGGCGACAAGGGCAAGCGCAAGTTCACCGAAGAGATTCGCGACGAGCTGAAGTTTCTCGAATACGCGCCGATTGCGTTTATTTCGGCCAAGACCGGCGCGGGGGTGAAGCGACTGTTCGGGATGATTCGCGAAGCCTATGATGCGGCGTCCAAGCGCGTGACCACGGGCGAGCTGAACCGGTTCATCGAAATGCTGAAGTTCAGCCGCGACATGAAGGTCTTTTACATGACGCAGGCATCGGTGCGGCCGCCGACCTTTGTCGTCTTCACCGACAAAGCGAAGGACCTGCACTTTTCAAGCGAACGGTTCCTGATTAATCAGCTTCGGATGCGGTTCGGGTTTGAAGGCACGCCGATCCGGATTAAGGCCAAGCGGCGATAGATCCTAGAACGCGTGGACGGAATCGATTCCGTTCGCCTGCAGCACCACCTGCATCTTTTCCAGCGCCGACTTGTGGATTTGGGAAACGCGGCTTTCGTTGATGCCGAGAATGCCGCCGATCTCTTTCATCGTCATCTCGTTGGTGTAATACAGGAACACGACTTTTTGATAGCGTTCCGGAAGGGTTTTCATGGCGACGCCCAGCACGGAGCGCATCTGCTCACGCGAGCACATGTTATCGGGCTGCGTTTCGGGTTTGCTCGGAAAATCCGGAGCGGGCAGATCGTCGTGCTCGGCGGTACGGGTGGAGGCGGAAATCAGGCCGACGCTTCGCAAGTCCACCATCATCTGGCGCCAACGGTCCACATCGATGCCCAGCTTTTCGGCGACTTCGGCTTCGGTAGGGGTGCGCTGCAGCGTGGCCGCAAGTTCGCGGGTAGCGGCTTCCACCTGTTTATGACGGCGGCGCAAATCGCGGGAGGCCCAGTCGAGCTGGCGCAAACTGTCCAAAATCGCGCCCTTGATACGATGCTTGGCGTAGCTGGAGAAGGCAACCTGTTTGTCCGGATTGAATTTGCCGGCGGCATCGAAGAGGCCGAGGACTCCGGCGTGAATCAGGTCGTCCAAATCCACGTGCACGGGAAGATTTTCGTGCACTCGAACCGCGATGGCTTTCACCAGCGGCAAGTGTTCCAGCACGATACGATCGCGGCGCGCGGTCTTCGCCGCTTGCGCCTTCGCAGCCTGTACTTTGGCAGCGTGCATTTTGGATCCTTGAATCCTGACTAATGCAATTCTGGCGCCTTGCATTTTGGTTTGAACCGCTGTCATCGTTTGAGCTGTCTTGGTCTTCATTCCCAGGTCCCTTTTTGCCTTAGTTTTTTTGTCCCACCCGGCTTGGCGTGACGCTCCCCTAGGTGCAAGCCTGTCGCCATAGATGGGCTAAGGCAAATTGCGATCTTCCATACAGGTATCCCGAGGGTTCTAAGGTCCCTGAAGTACTCTGATTCAACGACATGCAATCCTCCCCGCCATTCACTTCCAACGGAATGAATCGGAAGTACTAAAGCCATGGGAGTCAATCAAATTTTCGTTCTGGAACGTACTGGCTATCGGGGAATGCCGAAACGGTACGCGCGTTCCAAAATGGAACGAGCTCTGCAACCACCTGCACTCTCTTATCGGCTGATTTCAGAACGGCTACAGTATCGGCAAACGATGAGTGCTAGGGCTTTTGCAGCGTTGCCAAGTAAGTTTTGAAGGCGAGCCCGCCCAGGAAGATCCAAACCACCCAGAGGAACTTGCCATCCAGAGTCAGGCCGGCGAGTACTGCGATGGCGCCATAGCAGGCCAGCGCTAAGTAGAACTTTCGTCCTCGTGCGGGGCCGGGTTCTAGGTCGGGGGACAATGTTACTTTTTCACTACTTTTGCGCTTGCGCCGAGGCTGCCGGATGCTCGGTTAGCTCAATGCGCGTGCCCCAGGGATCCGTAAGAAAGGCCACGGCGAAGCCCATCTGGGGGACTTTGCGGTAGGGTGTGTCCAGTTTCACGCCGTTCGCCTCGAGCGTTTTGCAGAAATCTTCGAGGTCCTTCACTTCGAACCCAATATGGTCGAGCGCACGGCCCTTTGTCCCGGTGACCGGCGTATCGGTCGGGCTGAAGAGCAATGTCACACCGGGCAAGGTCGCCAGCCTCGCTTTGCCAAATGCCGCCGGCGTAGCGCCGAAATTGGTGACATACCACTTCTGCATGGCGTCGATATCCGGTGTGAAGAAGTGGACCTGATGATTTTCAGAAACCGCTGTAAGCTTCTTGTCGGCCAGCAATTCGATGCGAATGTCGTCGGGACCGAGGATAAACGCCTGCGTAGGGTTGTCTTTATTTGGATTCTCCACCTGGATGGTGAAGTGCGCGGCGGCAACTTTGTCCAGGATATCTTTCATGTCGCGAACCTTGAATCCGACATGATTCACGATGGAGCCTTCGGTACCCGCGCTGGAAGCGGTTTGGGCGAAGCCGGCGGGCGCCAGTGCGATCAAAGCAGCGGCAAATGGTAGGATTCTCATCTTCCCTCCAAGCTTTTGTCGAAAAAGCGGGAACTCACAGCATACATCAAACGGTATAATCTTCTGAGGTTCCCTCGCAACGGAGGTCTCCGTGGAACAACAGAAATTGGGCGTCCAGGAACAGAAAGACAGCCAGACGCCAGGCATCGGCGACGGCATTGTGGGGATGCTGAACATCTTCATCGACCCCAAGGGCGCCGCCAAACGGATCCCGGCGCCACTGTCCTGGCTGTGGCCGCTAATTACGCTGACTATCATCTACGTGGTGTTCGGGTACCTCATGCTCCCGTACATCATGAACCTCATCGACATTAGGATCAACCAACAAATCAGCCAGCAAAATACTCCCGTGCAGCAAGCCGAGCGGGCCAGGAACATCGCGCACGCGATCTACCAGTTCTATCCGCTAATGGCACCGGTGTTAGTGGTCTTGCTGGTGCTGCTTTTCGCCTGGCTGGTGTGCGTGATGGGATCGATCGCTGGACTGCGGGCTAAATTCCGCGACGTCTTCTCGCTCATGATGTGCTGTTCTCTGATTTCCGCGCTGCAGGTGATCGCGGGTTACGTCGTGCTTCATGCCAAGGGCGACGAAATCACTTCTCAGGACCAGCTGACGCCGCCGTTCGGTCTCGATATCTTTTTGCAGAACATTCACGGCGCGCTTTTGGGGTTGGTGAGTTTCTTCTCCATCTTCGAGATCTGGTATCTGATCGTGCTGACCGTCGCGCTGGCCGCGCTGGCGAAATCGACCAAGGGCAAAGCATTCTTTGCGATCACGCCCGCCTGGGTGCTGCCATTGATCATAAAGGTGGTCCAGGGCATGCTCCAGGGCGGACAGGGGAGTTGAAGTATCCCTCACGCTTTATTTTGCTCTCCTGTTCGAGCTGCACTGCGGCCGAATATGCCGCGCTTTCGATGATGTAATGCGCTCAAGCGGCCATCAAACGATAGCGCGGGGGCGATCGGGCGGGGCCGTTCTGTAACGTTGCCCCTGTGGCAAAAGCATCGAGATCGGATTTTGCCGGATCGAGCAGGTTGAGGCGCAGCTTACCAGGCTCTAGATCCCCAAATTGGCCCGTTTCAGCAGCTCGCGAAAGCGAGGATCGGAGCGCAAGGGGTCCAGCAGCGGGTCAATCTTGAGAGAATTCACATTAATATCGTGTTTTTCCGAAGCTATTTCCAACTCTTCAATGGCTTTATCTTTTTGTTTTAGGAACACGTATACATAAGAAAGATTAAAAGCCGGCACATATTCGCGCTGCCCCCGCGCCTGCAGCTCCCGCACAATTTCCATGGCGGCGTCTTTGTGTCCGGCAGCGGCATAGGACATGGCCAGGTTTTCCGCGGCCTCTATACCGGGTTGCGCCTGATTGTTCTTTTCACTCGCGGCCAGCGATTCCGCGGCCCTCCCTCGCAGCGCGTAAGCGCGAGACAGCCAGATAAGCGCGGGAGAAAAGCCCGGATCCATTTCCAAAGTTTTCTGCAATTGCTGGATCGCCTGATCGTAATGGCGCGCCCACAGCAGAACCTTGCCTTTTTTCTCGTTGATGGTGAGGGAAAGCGGATCAATCTCCAAGGCCCGGTCTTCCTCCGCCAGCGCCTGATCGAAGCGGCCCATTAAACCGAGGAAGTCGCCATACCACTCGTGAGCCGAAGCGAAACCGGGATCAAGCTCCACCGCTAGCTTGAACTCCTTTTCCGCGGTTGGATAATCGCGATCGTAGTCTTCGGCGATCGCGGCCAAACTATTATGAGCCGCACCGAGTGCGGGATCGAGCTGCAGCGCCTTTTGAGCGGCGGCCCTGGCCTTGGGAGTCGCTTCGAGCGGATTCTCACCGGCATCGCCCTGGAGCATCAGATACCCGTCCGCCAGGCCGGCATACGCAAGAGCATACGAGGAATCCAATCGGGTGGCCTGTTGGAAATAATCGATCGCCTTTTCGTAACCCTCGGGAGTCCGCTTGCCCAGGAAGAACCGGCCTTTCAGATAGGCGCCATAGGCCTCGCGGTCGCCAGTGGAACGCTTGGCAAATACCTGGCGCTCATTGGGCGACAATTGCAGTTTCAGAGCTTGTGCCACCTCGCGCGACACCGAATCCTGCAGCGAAAACAGGTCGCGCGAATCTCCATCTAACGTTGCCGCCCACAACGGTTTCCCATCCCGCACCCGGATCAATCGAAGGGTTACGCGAATTTGGTCGAACATGGTTTGAACGCTGCCGTCGAGCACAGTGTCCACCTTCAAGATGCGCCCGATCGCCACGGGGTCCTGCTCCGGATCCCGGAATTTGCGGACGGCATTCGCCGGACGAACATTCAGCGCCGAAACGCCGCTCAAGCGCGTGATCAACGTGTCGGCGATGCCGAGCTCCAGAAATTGGTCGGTTCCAGAATTTTCAAGGTGCTGAAACGGAAGCACGGCGATGGACTGCGTGACTGGCGAGGCGCGGCTGAATCTCGCTTCGAAAGCCCAAATTCCTGCCAGGACAACCACCATACCGGCGAGGGACACGGCAAGCACGGACCCGCGCCACGCTCGCCACAGATTTGCCGTTGCAATCGGCGGGGTCTCGGACATCAGCGAGTGCGAAACAGTTCCCACGGCAATGCCTACCTCCGGCACGGCAGCCGTCGGAATCTCCACGGGAGCGACAAACCGATAGCCTCGCTTAGGAACCGTTTGAAGGAAATTCGCCTCGCCGGCTTTCTCGCCGAGTGTTTTTCTCAGCTCCGAAACGGTCCGGGTGAGCGTGGCCTCGTCAATATGAGTGTCGGGCCACACGGTTCTCATGATTTCTTCTTTCCCTAAGAGCCGATTCGCGTTCTCGACGAAAAGCAGAAGCAGGTCAAAGATTTTTGGGGTGATGGATACACGGCCGCCGTTCCTCTGTAACAGACGCTCTTGAACGTCCAGGCAGAATCCTAGGAACTCGTACCGGCCTTTTGAGGTTGAAATCTCGGACATACTCTTTTTCGAAAAGCGCCAAGACGGGGTGGAAGACAGACGGGGCCTGGAAGCCTAGATTGTATCATTCAGGCTTGCGTAGCAGGCGGATTGACGAAAAAAAGCGAGGCGAATCGCGATCGCGAGGCCCTGGCCGTACTTTTATCGCAGGGCCGCGCTTTTCGAGTAATGCTCATCGGCCATCAGTTTCTTCAGCAGGGCCGCAGTGTGATCGGAATATCCGATCTTCTCGATGGGAACACCCGAAATCTGAACCGGCTTCGCGATCCCTTCCACGACGAGATCGAGCGGCGTCATTCCGTCGGCGTTCTTGACGTCCAGCTTGGCCCCTTTGTCCGCCAGGTATTGCACCACCGAATCCGCTGCTCTACAGGCGGCGCCGTGCAGCGCGGTTTCGTGCGCGTCGCTTTGCGCGTTTATGTCGGCATGCAGATCTTCAACCAGGATTTTGACGGTCTGAAGAACGTCGTGCTCCGGCTCAATCCACTGCCCAGTGACGCAGCCGACGCCGGCCGCGACCATCAGAGGCGTCGTATGATTTTCCGTCGGCGTCGTATAGTCGGCTTTGGCGGCAAGCAGCAAATGCAGCATGGGAAGGTCGGCCGCTTTAGCTGCAAGAAAGAAGGGCGTAGCGCCTTTGAACTCCAGATAGTTCTGGTCTCCGGACGAACGCTGTGTGGTGTACCCCTGGGCGCGGGCGCTCGGATTCGCGCCGTGAGCGAGCAGGTGCTTCGCAAATTCCAGACTATCGAGCGTGCCCGTTCCTTTGGGCGCGGGGAACTGCGTCTCTTCGTAATTCCGGATGCGGATGAGCGCGTGTAGCGGCGACCAATGCGTGCCGGCCGCGTTCGGGTCGGCGCCTTTATTCAGCAGCAGATCGGCCACGTCGAAATTCGCATTGAGAATCGCGATGACGAGCATGCTGTCGCCGAACGGGCTGAACTTTGTGCCCGGCGCATATTGTTTGCAGATCTCGCAATTCGGCATGTCCACGGGCGCGGTGCGCGCGTTGACATTCGCACCCGCGGCGATCAGAGCCCGCACTGAATCGATGTCTCCCCTGCGAACGGCAAAAAATAGCGCCGTCTTTTGGCCGTCCGCCTGCGCATCTACCTTGGCTCCGCCCGCGAGCAGCGCTTGGACAGCATCGGGATGCCCCTGCGCGGCAGCCCACATCAGAGCGGTCTGTCCGGTAAAATGCTCGGCGAAATTCACATCCGCGCCTGCAGCGAGCAACAGTTTGATCACTTCCGGGTTGCCGGTGCGCGCGGCGGCTGCCAAGACGCTTCCCGTCTCCGCCACCTTCACGCGAACATCCGCGCCTGCCTTCAGCAATGCTCCGACAACAGATGCATCTCCCGTGGTGACTGCCAGCACCAGCGGAGTAACGCCGTAGCGGTTCTCCGCATTCACGTTTGCACCCGCGGATAGGAGCGCGTTCACGATATCCAGACGGTCCTGTTCGACAGCCCAGTGAAGGGGCGTAGTTCCGTCGGGTTGCGTTTGATTCACGTCCTTGCGCTGCTGAAGGGCGGTCTGAACGGCCGGCAGATTCCCGGTTCGTACCGCTTCGAGAAGAGACACCGGGTCCGCCGCCGCGGCCGGATGCGAAGCTGACAACAGGATTACAGTGCCGGCGATCGATAGCAATGCGCGCATAGGGCTACAGTTCCGCAACACCGGTGCTCTCGCCTAAATGGTCGGCATGCACGCCGGCTTTGTCGAGAACACTCCGCAGAACGTTGGAGAGAGGCGGCTCGTTCTTGAAAGCGATATGGCGCCCGCCCTGAAGCTGACCCGCTCCACCACCGCACAGCAGTATGGGCAACGGGCTGTGATCGTGCACATTGCCGTTGCTGATTCCCGCCCCGTATACCAGCATGGAATGATCGAGCAACGTCCCTTCGCCGTCCTGCGTGTCGCGCAGTTTGCCCAACAGATACGCGACTTGCTGCACGTGACAGGTGTCGATCCTCGCGACCTTGGCCAATTTTTCGGGGTTATTGTCGTGGTGAGAAACCGAATGATGGGAATCCGGCACGCCGGCCTCCGGGTAGCTGCGCCCGCTTCTTTCGGCCGCGAACATGAGCGTGGTCACGCGCGTGATGTCGGATTGAAACGCGAGGACCTGCAGATCCATCATCAGGTGAATGTGATCTTCGAACTTTTCAGGCGCGCCCAACGGCCGCGAGATTCCCGCCCCGAAGGTGGGTGACTCGGCATTTTGCGCCTCCACTCGTTGCAGACGCAATTCCACTTGGCGAATTGCGTCGAAATACTGATCCATTCTCCGCCGGTCGGGCGTGCCGAGCGTGCCTTGCAGTTGCTTCATTGCGCCATTGACGGAATCCAGAATGCTTCGATCTTCCTGCAGCCGGAAGCCGCGCTGCTTGGCGTCGCCGCCTTCACCGAACAGACGCTCGAACACCAGCCGGGGATTGTTCTCCACCGGCAGTGGTGTGGTCGGAGAGCTCCAGGAAAGCGTATTGCTGTAAGCGCAGGTGTAGCCTTCGTCGCAGAGCGGCGAGGTCTTTCGATCGGCGATTCCGAGTTCGAGCGAAGGAAGCAGATTGTCTTTTCCAAGCGACTTCGCCGCAATCTGATCGGCGGTGACTCCGAGAAGCAGATCGGCGCCCTGGGTGCGCTTGGCGTGGCAACCGCTGAGGAATGCACCGGTAGCGCGCGAATGGTCGCCGGCGCCGTCGCCCATACGATCGGCCGAGTGCAGCGCCAACCCGGACAACACGTTCACGCGGTCGCGAAAAGGCTCGAGAGATTTCAGCGTTGGCGAGAAGGTGAAGTCTTTTCCGAATCCGGACGGCGTCCACTGGGCGAGGTTGATGCCGTTCGGGACGTACATGAAGGCCAGCCGAGGAACGGCCTTGCGGGTGGCGGCAAATGCCGGCGACATCGCGTCCAGGAGCGGCAAAGCGAGCGTGGCCCCAACGCCCCGCAAAAACATCCGGCGATCCAACGCCATCTTGGTTACGAACATCGGTGTGCTTTCCTTTCGACGAGCGAGACTTTTGATTTCATTCCTACCACCTGCCGCATTCTTAGGAGCGTCCTTTTACTTTTACCGGCCTTTGCGCCGAGTGCTGGGGCGCATCGTCGGCGGTCTCCGACATGCGCATTTGGAACGGACGGCCGGACACGATGCTGGTCACCAGCGCCGCGAAACGATAATCATCCTTCTGGGCGGCGCGCACAGCATCGCGAATGGCCGGCGCATCGTACCAATCCGCGCCGCGTCCCAACGCGAAGGTGAGCAACTTCTCGGTCATGGTGTAGACAAACTGGTCCGAACGCTCTTCCAAAATATGACGGAGACCGGCCACACCATCGAACTTGGTTCCATCGGGGAGTTGCGCCGATGCATCGATCTTCTGCGGGTTCAGATCGGCCGGACCATTCGCTTCCACGGTTCGCCATCTTCCGGTGGCATCGAAGTTCTCAAGCGCAAAACCCAGCGGGTCCATGCGCGTGTGGCAGCTCGCGCACGCTGGATTCTTGCGATGCTCCGATAAACGCTCGCGCACCGAGAGAACTTTGCCGCCCTCGCCGGCTTCGGGCAACGCGGGAACATCGGGAGGCGGAGGCGGAGGAGGCGTCCCGAGGAGTGCTTCGAGAACCCATTTTCCGCGCAAGACGGGGGAGGTGCGGGTCGGATACGAAGTGGCGGTGAGGATACTTCCCTGCCCCAATAAACCACCGCGAATCCCGTCGTTCACTTCCACACGCCGGAACTCGTCGCCATAGACACCGGGGATTCCGTAGTGCTTCGCCAGGCGTTCGTTGACGAACGTGTACTTCGCGTTCAGCAGCTCGAGCACACTGTGATCGCCCAGCAGCACGTTTTGGAGCAGCAACTCTGTTTCTTTGATGAACGCCTGCCGAAGGCTGGCGTCGAAGTCCGTGAAGATCACCGGATCCGGGTGCGCGCCTTCCGCCTCGGGCAGTTCCAACCATTGGTACGCGAAGTTCGTGACCAGGTTACGCGCGCGGGGATCGGCCAACATGCGCCGGACTTGGCTCTGCAACACTGCGGGGTCTCTTAGCTCGCCCTTTTCGGCGGCCGCCAGCAACGGTTCGTCCGGAATGCTGCTCCAGAGGAAGAACGACAACCGGGAGGCCAGCTGCAGGTCGCTGATGCGATAGGGCGTGTTGGCCGCCACTTGCGGCGGGTCGCGCTCGATGCGGAACAGGAACGACGGATCCATCAGCATGCGCCGGATCCCGGTCGCGATTCCGGCTTCGAAAGTGCCGTCCTTCCGGCCTTCGGCAAAGGCCGTGAGCAGATGATCCATGTCGTTGCCGGTGACCGGACGACGGTAGGCGCGATGGGCTAGGGGCTCAAGTATCTTTTTTGCGCAGGCCGTTTCATCGGCCGGGCCAGCGGGCCGGCAGGTAAGAATGCGCCGCCTGGTTTCCGTATCACCGGTGGCTGTTTCGACGGACCCTTGCACGTTGAAGGGACCTCCGACGAAAACCGAATCCACTCCCAATAACCTGGGAGGGCCGCCCTGTCCGGACGCGAGCGGTTGCTGGACCTGGTCCGATAGCCCCTCGTACCGGGTCAGAAAATCAACGCTGACGCGCCTTTCTCCGGCCTTGACGAAGAGCCGTATTTCGAGACCAGCGTCGGCGGTCGCTCTGCGCTGCTCTTCCTGCAAACGGGTTAATTTTTGCGCGGGCTCATCGGATCGAGCCGACAACTGGTCCCACGTTTCCGAAACCGGCTCTTTTACGGTCTTGGCAAGAGTGATCGCGAACAAACCCACGCGATTGTCATCCAAGGAGATCTCCAGGCGTTGGGGCCGTGCCGGCTCGCCCGGATCCGGATCGTCCAGACCAAGCACGGCAAGCTCTACGCGCTGCAGTTTCACGCGGATGGTGTATTCGCCGTCCACCGGGAATCGATACTTGAATGTCGTGCCGCCACGGGTGCCGAACGGCAGACCCTCGATCCACTCCTGCTGCGGGACGGTGAAGTCAACATGATGAGTATAGACATCCGGATCGATGCCGGAGGTGGGCCCTAACGCGGCCGTGGTTACTCGATTGGCAACCGACAGATAGCGCTCCAGCAACAGCGGCGACAGACCCAACACATCGCCATTGTTGTCGAACCCGTAGCTGGTGTCATCGGGAGGCAGCAAGGACGCATCCCGCGGGCTGAGGTCGGCATGGAACAGATCATGAACCGAGTTCAGGTACTCCGTCCGGTTCAAGCGATGCAACATCATGGGACGGCCGGGATTCGGGTGAGCCACCGCCGCCTGGTCCAGAGCTGCTACGAGAGAACCGAGAAAAGCTTGAGCTGCGGCCTTGTCCGGCTTGGGCGCAGAGGCGGGCGGCATAGCGCCGCTACCCAATTTACGCACCACTTTCTCTAAAGCTTGCCCGCTTTGCGTGACGTCGTTCAGATTCACGCTCTCGAGCGAAAGCCCCGCGGTGTGCAGGCGGTCACTATGGCAGGTGACGCAATATCTCTTCAAAAATGCACGTTGCCGGGTGACGGACGGATTGTCTTGCGCCCAAACAGCGGTACCGGGCGCCAGCAAGATCAAAAGCGCAGCAAATTTAGATGTTCGGGATTTGTTGGTCAATTGTTGATTGCCCATGCCTTACCGAGTGAAACCGTAAAGTTCTCAATCTGACTGAGATTGGGTTGGGCAAGACCAAGCCCGAATATGGCTCTTAGAATACCGTCAATCGGGTTCAGGACGTGCTACGGAAAGCCGGAGGTTTTTCGGAGAGAATTCCCGCCATCCTTATCTTATTGCTGGGCCGTCGTTTTCGATTCGAGTGAAGCGCGTACCGGCTTGTGGCGCGAGCTTCGAAACAGCGCCAAAAAACTATGGCGCTTCGGTAATCGTCGGGGGACGGCGCGATGGAGATCGTTCCAAGCAGATGCCTCAGCCTAGGTGGCCGCGTCCTCAAGTTCGCGGGAAAAAACTGATTTCCTAACGATATTTTGAGCAGTACCTTTGTATCTTCTTTTGGGCAACAATTTACTTGACGCACAAAGGTAGATGAGGCACAATAGATGTATGGCAAGCCAAATCGTTGCGCCAAAGACACTTCAAGAAGCCATCGTCCTGTTTTCCGATACTGATAGGTGCCATGAGTACGCAACCTCGCTGCGCTGGCCGGAAGGCGTCACCTGCCCGCGTTGTGGCCACAAAGAGCATTCCTATATCTCGACTCGCCGGAAGTGGTTCTGCAAGGGCTGCAAGAAGCAATTCACCACGAAGGTAGGAACCATCTTCGAGGACTCGCCTATCGGTATGGACAAGTGGATGATGGCCGTGTGGCTGATCGTCAATTGCAAGAACGGCATTTCGAGCTACGAGATCGCCCGCGATACCGGCGTCACCCAGAAGACCGCTTGGTTCATGGATCATCGCATCCGGCGCGCACTGCAAGAAGGAACCTTTGAGAAACTCTCCGGCGAAGTGGAAGTGGATGAGACTTTCATCGGCGGCAAGGCGCGCAACATGCATATCGAGAAGCGCAAGCGCCGCATCACCGGCACTGGTGGCCATGACAAGGTCCCTGTTATGGGAATCCTCGAACGTGGTAAGGATGGCAGCAAAGTGCGCACCAAGGTCGTTCCCGATCGCAAGAAGAAAGCGCTTCAGGCGGAAGTCAGAGAGCATGTGGAAGCTGGCTCTGCGCTCTACAGCGATGCGCTGTTGTCCTACGAAGGATTGGCCGGAGAGTTCGCCCATCAGGTCGTAGATCATGCTGTGGCTTACGTGGATGGCCGCGTTCACACAAACGGTCTGGAAAACTTCTGGAGCCTCCTGAAGCGATCAATCAGTGGAACCTACGTGAGCGTTGAGCCATTCCATCTGCACCGTTACCTTGACGAACAGGCGTACCGCTTCAACAATCGCAAACTCACAGATTCGCAGCGCTTCGAACAAGCCATGAACAACATCAACGGCAAGCGTGTTACTTGGGACGATTTGACGGGAAACGATGGTGGCCGTGCGACGTGGCTTAACTGAGAAGGAAGCTAAACGGCAGGGGCGCGGACAGCGCTAAGCGTGCTTGCTGCGGATCTTCTTGCTTCCGGATTTCGGCTTCGCTTCTGTCGAGTGCTTCGGAGCACGGAAAAGAGCCTTCATTGCGCGTGTGAAGTTGTCTTGAGCCGTCTTGCCTTCCTCGGTTACGCGGGGCTTCATGCATCAAGCATCGCATAAGACCGGAATGCTTTCCAGCCTATCGCTTGGTCACAACTGGAATACCGTCGCAAGTGGTAATGTTATCAGCCGACTACAAAACAAAGGCAACACATCTAAGGCGAAGGCCGTCTACTGTTGAGTGTGTTCCTGTCCGATAAAGCGCTCGTATAGGTCCTTGTGGTATGATCCAGCCTTTGGATTGTGCCAAACACGAGAGGTTTTGCGGGCGCACAAGAACTGGCACTGCATCATGCTGAGCATGGGGCTGATTTCGGCGCAGGGAGTCCTGCCGAATATGAACAAATGGCGGATCAGTTTTGGGACAACCCCAGACCCGCGCACGTTTTGCAATGTACGAGAGCACGTGGTGACGTTTTACGCTTCGACACGATGACTGATACGTTTTGCGTCGTGAGTAGCACTATGGTAATTAGAACTTTCTACAAACCGGTACCGTGTTCCAGTTTGCCGCCTGGGATGGTGGCAGCGGCGAGAATGGCTGGAGACTGCCATTCCGAAGTTAATAATTTGGCGTACTTTCAAAAGGAATGCAGACGATGACTGATCATATGTGTCCTGTTTGCGGCTATGAAATGGCGGATGGCCCTCGTGACTACAACATCTGTCCGTCCTGCGGGACCGAGTTTGGCCTGCATGACGTGAATTCCACCATAGAAAATTTGCGGGCAGCGTGGTTTGCCACTGGGCCGCGCTGGTATAGCGTGGTTATAGCCCAGCCTGCGAACTGGAATCCGTTTATTCAGGTGGCCAACGCAATGCGGGAGGGAAAATCCGGCTCCACTATTGTGGCGGAAGATTGGTCTGGCCAATCATTTGTGGCATCCGTTGATATATCACACGAAGCGGCACCTGTGTAAGAACTTGCGCCGCACTGGTGTCTGCATCTGGCACTACAGAAATTTCAAACCAGTAAACTCCTGGTTCGGCCACTGGAAATTTTAGGTCGGCAATAACTCCCGGTCCACGATCTTCATCTCCCTCGAACTGTACCGGGAAGGCCATTTGTGGCATCGGTTGTCCCGAAGGAGTGGCCGGTTTGATAGTTATGCTCGCTCCGCCCCGAAATGTTCCTGAGCGCATCGTTACGTAGAGCATTGCCGAGACCACCGAGACCGGCATAGCAGCTGAACTCCCCTGTACGGTCCACCTATCAAACACACGAACAAGTGTTGGGACGCCGTCTATCTCTCTTAAAACTTTCTCGCAGAGCACTGCTGAGTTAAGATACGGACCACCTGTGACTGGCATCGGTCAAAGCTTATCACAGTCTTGTGCGTCAAGTAAATTGTTGCCTTCTTTTGACTGTCTTCGTCGTCAATTTCTCAAGATTTGGCATTGACGCCTGTTGGTTTCCCTATTATACTAACGTCTACATTTCGCCAGGGCATTAGAGCTGCTTACTCTCCGTACTGTCGTCGGCGAACGTAGTTACCAAGCGCTATAGGCGCAACGATGTCTCACGTTGTCCGGGGCACCCCCTCCGTGCTCTCGATTGCTGCTCCCGTTCCAGCAGGTTTGGGCAGGTTCAGTCTCTTTTGAGGCATTCACGCTTATCCTCAAGACGCTGAACTCTTGCTCGCAAGTACAAGGCGGTGCGGCTTGTACCGTTCCAATGCAAATGATGCCGCGTCAGCATTGCTGAATTCATTCTCAATCTGGAGGGATGGTAATGTTAAAACGATCTCGCGGGCATCGGGTCTCCCGGCATTTTACAAGCGTTGCGATCGCGCTTCTTCTCGGCTGCGGGATAGCTTCCGCACAATCCACCACGGGCACCGTGGTTGGCACGGTTAAGGACGCCAGCGGCGCGGCCGTGCCTGGGGCGGTTGTGAAACTCGTTAACACGGGAACCAACGCGACGCGCTCTACGATGGCGAACGATTCAGGTTCGTTCGAGTTTACAAACCTGGATTCGGCCAATTATAAACTCGATATCACCGCAGCGGGATTTGAGGAGGTGCAGTTTGCTCCCTTCGATCTGGGCGCCCGCGAAACCAAGCGCGTCGATGCCGGTCTGAAGGTTGCCTCGCAGACTACGACGGTAGATGTCGAATCCACCGTGGGCGCCGCGCTTCAAACTGACACATCCAACATCGCGGAAACCAAAGGATCGCGAGAGTTGGTCGATTTGCCGGTGGCCATCACCACCCGCGCGCAAGGATCAACCAGTGCGATGTCGACGCTGACAGCGCAGCCGGGTGTTCAAACAGATCCCAATGGCAACATTTCCGTCGCCGGCACCTTGCCTGCGCAGCTATCGATGAGCATTGACGGAATCAGCACCATGGGACCAGGGAGTCTTAACGGCCAGGGCGGAGCCGGCGCGATCGGCGAGTTATTCCCCTCCTTCAACGCGATCGCGGAGATTCGCATCAGCGAAAACATCAACGCGGCGGAGTTCGGTGGCGTTTCCGATATCACCACCATCTCCAAGTCCGGCACCAATGCGTTGCACGGCGGTGCGTTCGAGAATGTGCAGAACAACGACTTTAACGCCGCCGACTTCTTCAGCCACACCGCCCCGGAGTTGAAGATGAACAACTTCGGAATTTTCATGGGCGGTCCCGTGGTCTTTCCGAAGCTGTACAACGGGCGCGATAAGACCTTCTTCTTTGCCAGCTTCGAGGCTCTGCGGTTGCCCAAGTCGATACCTATCGTTGAGAGTGTTCCCACGGCTGCAATGCGATCAGGCGATCTTTCCGTGTATCTTAATGCCGCCAATGGCGGCGCGGGCAACCTACTGACCGGGTATCCGAACAATCAGATTCCCGCCAGCATGATCAATGCCTACTCGCAAAAGGCGCTGGGGTTCTTTTTCCCGCTCCCGAACTACGGGCCAGCGAATGCGGTTGCCAACAATTACCTCGGGGCGTTCAACATCCCGATCAACAGTAACCAGGGCGATGTCCGCCTGGATCAGTACGTTGGCACCAAACATCAGTTCTACGCGCGTTACACGTACAAGAACAAGCGGCAGTTTGCTGAACCCTATAGTAACTTTGGTAGTGGGCCCCCGGTAACGGTCAATCAGGGAGCGAACGCTATACCGGAAGTGGATCAGGCCTTGACGGTAGCCTGGAACTACACCATCACGCCGACCCTTATCAACGAATTACGCGTCGGGTATAGCTCCAACCACGAAGCGAGCACTTTCGGAATCACCGCGCAGGAATCGGCGAGTGCCCTAGGCTTGACAGACCTCCCGAACGCGCCACCGGCTGGAGTCGATAATGTTCCGAACATCGCGATCGCCGGATTTGTTCCCACCTGGGGGCAGTCCTCCATTGCCAATCAGAGCACCAAGCAGATCCTGGAAACGCTCACCAAGACGAGCGGCCGGCATACGCTGAAGTTTGGGGCCGATTACCGCGCCCTGGTTTTCTACGGCACCGACGCGTTTTTCAACATCTTGCAAGGCGGATACAATTTCAACGGCTCGGTCATGAGCCAGTTGCTCGGCCCCGGAGCCGCTACACCGTTCGCGTCCTTCCTGTTGGGTTATCCAGATAACGCCACGGTCGCGCACGTTACGGCACCGAATGTGGACGCCATGGCGAAGCACTATGCCACATTCGCCCAGGACGACTGGAAGGTGACCAAGAACCTGACTCTCAATTACGGTCTGCGCTGGGAGTATCACCCCATGTTCCGCGACCGGTACAACAACCTGGCGAATTTCGACCCGAATTATACGAGCGTGGTGAACGGTCAAACGGTGCAAGGCGCCGTGATCCTTCCAGGCCAGGGCACATACAGCATCGTAGACCCGGGCTTCGCCAAGTCGATTTACCCAACTCCGATCATTCTGGCATCGCAAGACGGTGTGCCAGGCGCGTTGCGATTTTCCTCCCTGCGCGACTTCGCACCGCGGGCCGGCTTCGCATGGCGGGTTTTTGGCGATGATAAAACCGTCCTGCGCGGCGGATACGGTAAATTCATTGAGGCGCTCATGGGTTCGGCTGCCATCAGCGCGTGGGCCGTCCAGGCCGCCGACGTTGGTTTCTTCAACAACTCCATCGGGGCTAATGGAACTCCGACGTATACGCTGCCTTATGCATGGCCGGCAAACCTTGCCTCGACCGGATCCATCAGCTTTTACCAAGCCACTAACATTCATTACCAGGATCCATACGTGCAGGAATGGAACCTGACCCTGGAGCGCGATCTAGGATATGGTGTCGGCCTGCGAGTCTCCTACGATGGCAATCACGCATCGAATCTTGGGATGCACACCAACTACAACCAACCCGAGCCCAATACGATCGGCTACAGCAACCTGCCCGCTTCGGCCCTTCCGCTCCCGCTGTGGCAGTACATGGCCTACAACACAAACCTCGGTTTCTCCAACTACAACGCAGCCACGGTGGCGGTAAAGAAACGGTTTTCGAAGGGGCTGCAATTCCAGTCCAGTTATATCTTCACCCGTAACTTATCGAACGTGGACGGTGCTGCCACAGGTTCCGCCGACGCATATGCCGGCGAATTTGGAGGCTTTATTTCGGATCAGCACACTCCCGGCCTGGATTACGGAAATGTGGCCTACTCACGCCGTAACCGCTTCCTGACCACTTTCCTCTACGAATTGCCGTTCGGCAAGGGGCAGACGTTCCTGAACAGCGCAAACGGATTCGTGGACCGCATTGTGAATGGATGGGAGCTCAGCGGCGTTCTGCTCTTCCAGAGCGGGCCGTTTATGAGCGTAGCTACCCTGGATGACCCGTGCGGCTGCGGTTATAACGTCTTCAACGCCACCGGGGGCCGTGCAGACACCGTCTCGGGAGTGAGTCCTTACGCTGGCCAGTCCATCAACCAGTGGATCAACCCCGCCGCATTCACCAATCCGGGCAACGCCATTGGAAGATTCGGTGACGCCAGCGCCGGCGATGTCGTCGGACCCGGAACCCAGGCCGTATCGCTATCTCTCATCAAGAGCATCAGCCTGACGGAGCAAATTCGCATTCGGGTCGGCGCCCAGGTGGGCAACGTCTTCAACCATCCCAATTTCGCGGTTCCGGGCAGTCTCATCGTAGGAGTTGCCGGATTCGGACAGATCACCAGTCTGCAGAGTGCGGAAGGCGCCGGGCCTAGGGATATTCAATTGACCGCGCGCATCAATTTCTAGGAGCAAGGGTAAGTGGCTGATCGAGGCGATCGGCCACTTCATCTCTTACGGACCATGGCTACGGCAATGCGAAGGTGTAAATCGCGTTGTTGCCGGTCGGGACCCGTAACTCCGGTACCTCTTTGGACAGCTCCGGCACCTTGAGATTATCGCCCGTCATCACGCAAACGTACTGTTTGCCGTTGACCGCATAAGTGATGGTGCTTACCGATACGTTCCCGCCGACAATCGACTCCCAAAGTTTTTTCCCGCTCCGGGCGTCGAATGCACGAAAACGGCGGCTCATGTCGCCATGAAAAATCAATCCGCCGGCCGTAGCCAGCATGGCGCCGTTGCCCGGAGCGCGCCCGACGTCGAATCGCAACATTTCCCCGGTGGCGAGGTTAATTTTCGCCAGGCCCGTAAGCGCGTTCGGATCGGAGCCGGGCCGGGGCACAACGTGCCAGCTTCCACGCCCGTTCGGTCCGTCGAGCGTCAAGTCGCGGCAGTTGTCGATGTAGGACACATACAGCGAATTGGTCTCCGGATCATACGCGGTCGGCCAATAGCTGCGCGTGTTCCAATAACAGACGATGTGCTCTTCGCCCGGCTTCTTGAATACCAGATCCCAGTTGATAGTGGTCCTTCCAGTCTTCACATCGATATCGGAAATAACGAAGCGGGGGTCATCGAAAGGGAAAGGCGTTGCCCAGAGAAATTGGCCGGTCTTCCGATCCAGCTCAAACACGCCGCCCGCTTCGCCGACGGTTACGGCGACGTCGCGTTCTTCCCCGCGTGGGATTTCCGGATTGATCCACTTCACGTACTTGGGGTCGGGATTAAACTTCGTCCGCAGCAGGGTTCGTTCGTGCGTGTAATCGGAGTCCCAGTCATCGGCCGGAAGATGCTGGTAATACCATTTCAGCTTTCCGGTATCGGGATCCAAAGCGACAGTGGAGTTGCTGTACAGATCGGCAGGAGCGGTGCGCGAAACGGCCGCGGGATTTCCATTATGCCGGGCGATTCGCTGATCGGGCATTGGATTCGCGATTCCCCAATACAGCAGCTTGAGGACCGGATCGTACGTTCCAGGCAACCCCCAGGTGGAAGCTTGCCGTTTGTCCAAGGCGGCGCCGCCCCAGGATTCGTCGCCGGGCTCGCCGGGCGCGGGTGTAGTGTAGAAGCGCCACAGCTCCTTGCCCGTTAATGCGTCGTGCGCGGCGATGTAGCAATTTTCGCGCTTGCCCGCGCAGGCGCCGCCGGAGATCGCCTTGCCTTCAACCACAATCGGTCCGGAGGTGTGGCCGCGGCCATCCGTCTTTGTCTCCCAGCGCTGCTCGCCGGTGCGCGCATCCAGCCCGACGACGTAGCTATCGGGAGCGGTGTAGATCACGATGTCCTGATAAATCGCGAGGTTTTTGGTGCGTGCCAGCGCTGCCATGCCTGACGGCACTTTGCGTTTGTACTCCCACAGCAGATCGCCCGTGGTGGCATCCAGGGCCTGAACGATCGCGCCCGGAGTCACCACGTACATCACGCCGTTGTAGACCAACGGAATGGTTTCGGTTTGTCCCGGACCTAAGCCGCGGCTCCACGCCATGCGTAGCTGGCCCACGTTGCCCGTGTTGATCTGCTTCAGCGGGCTGAAACGCTGCGCATCGTAGGTGCGGCTGTACATGAGCCAGTCATCGGGGCTGGGATGTTCCAGCATCTGTTCGGTCACCGGCTGGAAGTGCTGGACCTGGGCGAACACCGGCGATGCCGCGAGAATGAGAATCCACCAGCGTCGAGTCATGCTCTACAAAGCGTACTTCAATGCGGCTGCGCGCGGGGGATTACGCGAATATACTGAACAAGACAAGGGGAATCACAGATTGCACAATCGATTCATCCACACGATCGTGGCGGCGGCGGCGATACTGTCGGCAGCCAGCGCCGTTCAAGCGCAGCAACTGGATCGTCCGGCAACGATTTCCGGACACCCGAACTTCAACGGCATCTGGCAGGCGCTGAATACGGCCTATTGGAATCTGGAAGGCCACTCGGTGGAGGGTTTTCCCAAGGACTTTTGGAAGCTGGGCGCGATCGGCGTGATTCCGGCAGGAAAAAGCGTTCTGCAGGGAGGCGGCACGATTCCCTATCTGCCCGAGGCGCTCAAGAAGCGCGACGAAAACCGCTCGAAATGGCCGGAGGCCGATCCCGAAGCGAAGTGCTACATGTTGGGCGTTCCGCGCGTCACCTACCAGAATCGTCCGTTCCAGATTTTTCAGGGTGACGGCGACCTTCTGATGGTCTATCCGTTCGCCGCTACGAACCGCATCATTTATATGAAGGATCATTCGGACCTGCCGGTGGATTCCTGGATGGGCAAATCCAACGGGAGCTGGGAGGGCGATGTTCTGGTGGTGACAACGACTTCGCAAAACGGCCAGTCGTGGCTGGACCGCGCCGGAAACTTTGCCACCAATCAGTTAAAGGTGACCGAGCGATTCAAGCTTCTGGACACGAATCACATCGAGTATGAGGCCACGCTCGAGGATCCGCAAACGTTTTCCCGACCCTGGACCATCGAGATGCCGCTGTATCGCATCATCGACAACGATGCGCAATTGCTGGAGGAGAAGTGCGTGCCGTACACCGATATGTTGTTCTATCATGACCTGCTGCAGCCGAAACCCTGATCGTGTTCTATAAATTAACGATCGGGTGACATAAACTAACCATAAGGAGCTCCTCCCATGCACAGCAGACTATTGAGATTCGTGGCGAGTGCCGGCATGCTCATCGCCGCGGCATTGCCCGCAGCCGCGCATCATTCTTTTTCCGCGGAGTTCGACGCGAGCAAGCCGATCACACTCGAAGGCAAGGTGGTCGAGATGCAATGGGTGAATCCGCACTCCTGGCTGGTGATCGACGTGACGAAGGCGGATGGGACGGTGGAACGGTGGAAACTGGAAGGCGGATCGCCATCCGTTTTGCTGCGGCTGGGTTGGAACAGAAACTCGCTCCCCGCCGGCACCAAGATCAAAGTGGTGGCGTTCCAAGCGAAGGATGGTTCGCTACGCGGGAGTACGCGAGACATTGAGTTTCCAGACGGCAGAAAAATGGGCATGGGCGGCTCGGGAACGAAGGACGGGCAAGAGAATAAGTAATCACCGACCGTCCCCCGGGTTGCAGAAGCGCTCATCACTGGCCGCGCTTGGACGCCGTAACCCATTGCATGACGAGGTTTCGTCCGAAAACCGGGCGATTTTTCGAAACATAAACACTCGCGGTTCCGGGCGGATCGTATCTCACGATCGCGCCATCATCGACATAGCCGAAGCCGCGGATCTCGGTTGCTTCCCTTCCCGGATGCGAATCCACATCAATCAACCGGGCGGCGAAAGGCGCACTGTTGTGGTGATATTCGATTTTTAAGAATTCAATCTGGATCAGCACCTCGCCCGAGTGCTGTCCCCACTTCTTCGGCAGGTCCGGAGAATGTTTCGGTATGGGCAACGGCAGCTGGTCGTCGAAGTTGATAATGCGGCTCACGCGGCCGTAGACTCGGGCGCCGCGGGAAATTTCACCGGCGCCTTGTACAACGTGGGCGCGAATGGTATCCCCGATCACTGCCTTGTCTGCGTCGAGAGGCTTATCGAGAACCAACTGAAACTGCAACCCCGGCTGCACGTGCGGGTTGTCATCGGCGTGCAGCGGAGGCAGCAATTCTGGGTTGGAGCCAAAGATCACTGCGCTCTCCGCGGTATATTCGCGGCAATTCGAGAATACGGACAAATTTCGGCTTCGGATTCCATTCCCTTCCGTCAGCCGAAATTCGGAGTAGTGCGGAAGCAGCACGGTGCGTTTGCCGATCATCACGCGCGAGTACCTGGTGCTGTCGGAGATCGAATGCACCGCCACATTGGGTGGGATGTCGTAACCCTCAATATCAACCTGCAACAGATCCAGTGTTTCCGGGTCGACCCAAAACGATCCCCGGGCGGCCGTGTAGGCGAACTGATTCTGATTGGTTACCCCCAGCGCACGGTGCGGATCATCATATTGATAGCGCAGGGCAGGCCGGCCATCCATGGTTACTCGCTCGGCGTACGATATTATTGTCGGCGTATTTTTAAAAATCAAGACGCGATTATCGGAAAACTCACCTCCCATTCCGGCGCCGTAGCCAAGCATTGCGGCCGGATTTCGCGAATGAAAAAGGGACTTTCCTAACCAGGCGAATCGATCGGCCCCCTCGATGTGCGTAAGTTCGAGATGGATGCTGTCCAGTCGGCGGAATTGCTGATCGTGCGGAACCCACAAGGACCGCTCGATGGAGTCAATGCAGACGAAATTGGGCACGCTGGCGAGTTCCGCCAAGGCATGCTGCCTGATTTGATACAGAAGGTCCGCGCTTTCCGGTGAATCGGCGTGATTTGTCTGCGCACATGCTGCGGCCACGATCGCAAGTGCCAGCAGAGAACGCACTCCTTCAGTTCATCACTTGGGTACCGAGGGGTCAAGCCCCAAGAGGTGGTGAAAACAATCTGGTGAAAGGTCCGCGGCCGGCGGCCACATCGCGCGCTGGTTACTGCCGCCGCGCTGACCCCCTGCGCTACAATCGGCGGATGCAAAATACGATGCGGACTTTCGGGTTGCCGCCCCTCATGCTGTTACTCCCGTGCCTGGCCTTCGCCCAAAGCGCGCCCCAGCCGACCCCGGCGCCCCGCAGCAAGGTTGATTCCGCCGTAACCGTCCCCGCCGTTACTCGCGATTTCATCCGGGCCAACTACACGAAATTTGAATATCGAATCCCGATGCGCGACAGGGTCAAGCTGTTCACCTCCGTCTACATTCCGAAGGACGTTTTCACCGATTCCCGGAAATATCCCATCATGATGGAGCGGACCCCCTACAATGTCGCGCCTTACGGGATTGAGGAGTACCGCGACAAGCTCGGTCCGTCCGAATCGTTTGCCCGCGAGAAATTCATCTTCGTTTACCAGGATGTCCGGGGGCGATTTATGAGCGAGGGCAAGTATGTGCTGATCCGGCCCCGCAACACGGCCGCGAAGACTTCGCCAGCCTGGGGCAGTAAGGAGATTGACGAGACCACCGACACTTGGGACACCATCGACTGGCTGGTGAAGAATGTCCCGGGCAACACCGGAAAGGTCGGGATGTGGGGCATTTCGCAGCCCGGTTTTTATGCCACGGCCGGCATGATCGATGCGCATCCGGCGTTGGTTGCCGTTTCACCGCAGGCGCCCGTAACGGATTACTATCTGGGCGACGACGTGTATCACAACGGCGTCTTCATGCTCGCCCACCGCTTCGCTTTCTATATGGCTTTTCACGATCGGGAAGGCGACCCGTCCACACCTCCCGTTGCGCTTCCGTTTCAGTACGGCACTGTGAACGGATACGACTTCTACCTGCAGATGGGTTCTCTGGCCAATGCGGACGAAAAATATTTCAAGCATCGCCAGCCTCTCTGGAACCTGAATGTTGACCATCCGACGTACGACGAAGTCTGGCAGTCGCGCTCCATTTGGAAATACCTGGACAACATCAAACCCGCCGTCATGCTGGTGGGCGGTTGGTATGATCACGAAGACCCGCAGGGCCTTTTCCGCCAGTACTATTTCATGGAGAAGCACAGCCCACCGAAGGTCGAGATGCTGGTCGTCGGGCCCTGGAATCACGGCGGTTTCTCACGCGGCGATGGCGACCGGCTCGGCAAGGTCAACTTCGGATCGAAGACCGCGCTCTATTATCGTGAGAACATCGAGTTCCCGTTCTTCCTTTCCGAGCTAAAAGGAGTGCCGCAGAAACTTCCCAAGGCGTACGTATTTAACACCGGCTTAAACGAGTGGCGGAAATTTGATACCTGGCCACCCGCGGAAGCGAAAACCGCATCCATTTACCTGGATGCTCACAGCAAGCTGGCGTGGCAGCAACCTTCGGCCGCCGCTTTTGACGAATACCTTTCGGACCCCATGAAACCGGTGCCGTATGTCGATTCGATCAACAAAGGCGTCCTGAACAGCTATATGACGGAGGACCAGCGCTTCGCGGCCACCCGCCCGGATGTGCTCGTTTACCAGACCGACGTGCTGGATCACGATGTCTCCATTTTCGGGCCAATCAATGTCGATCTGAAGGTTTCCACCTCCGGCACCGATTCTGATTTCGACGTCAAAGTGATCGACGTGTATCCAAACGACACGCCGAACTACAATCTGCCGGCTCCCCCGCCGCCGGAAGACAACGACGACCAAGTGATTTTGCCGATTCTTTCGCCCATGGGCGGATATGAGGAGCTGATCCGGGGCGAACCGTTTCGCGGCAAGTACCGCAAGAGTTTTGAGAAGCCCGTACCTTTCGAACCGGGCCAACCCGACCGCATTGCTTTCGCGCTTCCCGACGTGGCCCACACGTTTCGCACGGGGCATCGCATCATGATCCAGATTCAGAGTTCCTGGTTCCCGCTTACCGATCGCAATCCCCAGAAGTTCATGGATATCGGCAAGGCAGTGAACGCCGATTTCGTGAAAGCCACCGAACGGGTTTATTTCGGAGGCGCCGACGGATCAAGGATCACGTTCAAAATGGGCCAGTAGGCTAGCGATTACCGGTAGCCACGCGGGTATCCACGGTTGATAGATTATGTGACGCTGGCGCAGCGTGCTTGGCGGGTGCCAGCGCGAGCAAGACTACGCCGATGATGATAAGGACCACCACACCGATCATCTCTCCTGGTGCAATCATCTTCAGCCATGCCTGCGTGCCCATCACGGCAGCGTGCGCGAAGCTCGACCAAGCAGTGAAAGCGATCAGGCTGCGGTTCGCCGCCGGGCTGCGGATCGCCAGGAGCAAGAAAACGCCCAGAGTGACGTAAAGGCTGAACATCATCGCCAAAGCAGGCTCTTGCCGCGCGAACACGATCAAGGGATAGGTCAGCGCGAGAAAGAGCACGCCAACGACCGCCAATACGATCTTGAGAGCGAGTTCTCGGTTCATCGATGCCTCCGCCTAGTGTGGAAACGCGCTCGGGCGCCGTTTTGTTCCGCTCGAAACCCTATTTCGACTTCGGATGCGCCCGCTCAAACCGCGACGTCTCAATGTAACCGCGGATCGCCGTGTTTCCTTCGTGGCAAGCGTACTCGAACATCTGATACTTGTCATCGCGCTTCAGCGGAAACGCGACCGCCCACGGACTGACGATTACGTCCGGGTCCTCCACACGCATCTGATAATCGATGGTGTCGTCGGCGGTTCGCGTGAAACGTTCGGTGATTCGCATGTTCTCCGTGGTCGGGTTCAGCGGCGGCGAACCGGGGACGCCAGCGTTCGTCATGTCCGTCTTGCCGTTAAAATTGGTGGTTTCGACAACCAGCGTATTGCCTTCCCAGTGACCGCGCGATTCCCCTAGCCACTGTTTTATCGCCGGATCGAGCGCCGGCCGGCCATCAGTCGGAATGATGCGGACCTCGTGCGCCATTTCAAGCACGATCAGAACGTAGCCCGGCGACTGCATGATTCGGATGCCGTTGTTATAGTTGCGCGGCAACATGGAAACCGGCATGCCGCGCGTGATGCATCGGTCCCAACTATCGAAGTCGGCGGGGCTGTCGAATATCTTTTGGCCCGGCTTGTAGCTGCCGCGCATCTTGTCGTAAAGTTCCTGGCCCTTGGGCGTAAGCGCTGGGAATCTGCCATCGGCGGGTTCGACCAGCAACGATGTCTGCCGCAACACCTGGGTTCCGGAGTCGGCCTGCGGGATCGCGCCGGATTCAAAACGCTTGTTGCGGGCCGCAGCGCGCTTCACTGCATCGGCGTATTCTTCATCAGTCATGAAGCGGCGGTCGCCGTACTTCACGGGACGCTGGAACGGCGTGGCGATCAGATGATTGAGCGGCCAGATCCCCTGCAGGTCCGGCTCACCCCAGGGCGTTTTGGGCGGCGTGTAGTCTTTGGCGGGCACCTGCCCGAGCATCAGCCCGACGCTCATCGCACCGAATGCCAGGATTCGTTTCACCATCTGAACACGGATCATATCATGATAATCTCGTCCTTTATGAAATTCCTATTTGCGCTGTTCGTGGCCCTTGGGGCGGCAGCCGCCCAGGATACTCCCAATGCCCACATCGCCGCGGCGAAGTCCGCAGCCGGCGACGATTTTCAAAACCTGTTCACCTTTCAATGCTACGGGCCCGGACCGGGAGGCCCACGCGCGCCGCTGGGTGGGCCGAGGCTCGCACAAACCCGTCCTCCGCGGCCGCCCGGGCCTCCCGACCGATCGACGTGGCACGTCGAACCGGTGAGGGTCTTCGACAACCTCTACTTCTTCGGCCAATCCGAATATTCCGTGTGGGCGATCACGACATCGGAAGGAATCATCGTCCTCGACACCATCTTCGACTATTCGGTCCAAGACGAGGTCGCGGACGGAATGAAGAAAATGGGTCTGGACCCGGCCAAAATCAAATACGCCGTGGTCAGCCATGCGCACCCCGACCACGATGGCGGCGCGCGGTACCTGCAGGATCATTATGGTACGCGTGTCATCATGTCGCCGGCCGATTGGGACGTGCTCGATAAGCAAAAGTTCGGGACCAAGCCCAGGCGCGACATGGAGGCAACCGACGGCCAGAAGCTCACGCTCGGCGACACTACGTTGACGCTCTACATCACGCCCGGTCATACGCCGGGCACCATCTCTACGATATTTCCTGTGAAGGACAACGGCACGCCGCACCTTGTGGCCCTCTGGGGCGGTGTGGGGCTCAATCCGGACCGGGAACGCGTTGAGCTCTACATTCATTCGGCGCAGCGATTCAGCGAGATCGTGAAGCAGGCGGGAGCGGATATCATCCTGACCAATCACACCGACTGGGACCGCTCCAAGGTCAACCTGCCGATGCTGGCCAAACGCGTGCCTGGCGGTCCAAATCCGTATATCGTGGGCAACGCCAAGGTCCTGAGTTTTCTAAAGGTCGCCGAAGAGTGCGCCATGGCTCGCGTTGAGGCGGCGAACTAACTCAGCAGGCATACTTGCCAGTTTACCTTCTGTTCCGTGCTAGCATGAAAGTGCAGTGCCCCGCAAGCCTCTGGAAAGCGCCGTCGTCGACTTTACTCAGGCCATCGGCCTGCTGGTGCGCCGCGTGCGGGCCGCAGCCTCCTCTCATGAGCTTTCCCTGACCGAACTTGCCGTCCTGGCGCGCTTGGCAAAGAATGGGCCGGCAACCACTGCCGATCTGGCGCGGGCGGAAAGCATGAAGCCGCAGTCGATGGGAACCACCATCGCGGCGCTCGAGGAAATGGGTCTGGTGGAGCGCAGACCGCATCCCACCGATGGCCGCCAGGTGAATATCGAATTGACCGCCAAAGGCGCGGCCGTGCGCAAGAACGTCAAAGATGCGAAGCGGACCTGGCTGGCGCAAGCCATCGCGCGGCTGGACGAACGGGATCGGGAAACGCTGTTCAAAGCGGGCGGGATCATCAAACAGTTGGCCGAAAAATGAGCGAGCCTGCGGTCCATCCGGAGGCGCGAGAAGGCTCTCACCCAGGCAGCCGGATCTCGCACGCCTGGCGGGCGCTGCGGCACCGCAACTTCAAGCTATTTTTCTTTGGTCAGGGCATCTCGGTCATCGGCACCTGGATGACGCGGCTCGCCACCACCTGGCTGGTCTATCGCCTCACTCATTCGGCGCTGCTGCTCGGCATCGTCAGCTTCGCGGGGCAGATTGTTGCGTTTGCTCTGGGGCCGTTAGCGGGTGTCTGGGTAGAGCGCCTCAACCGGCGCAAACTGCTGGTGTGCACACAAGCCGCCGCTTCCGTCCAATCGCTCGCCATGGCCGCGCTCACGCTGGCACATCGCATTACCGTCCCGGAAATTATCGCGCTCGCCGCTTTGCAGGGTTTGATCAATGCCTTCGACATGCCTGCGCGCCAATCGTTCCTGGTCCAGATGGTGGAGGACCGCGACGACCTCAGCAATGCCATCGCCATCAACTCCTCGATGGTTAATGGTGCGCGGCTGATCGGCCCCGCGATCGCCGGCGTCGTGATCGCAACCGTTGGCGAAGGCTGGTGCTTCCTGATTGATGGGGTCAGCTACTTCGCCGTGATCGCATCTCTGCTCGCGATGCGCATTGCGCCCCTGGATATCCGCCGCAAAGCCACCGGCATGCTGGAACAAATGCGCGAGGGTTGGGACTATGTCCGTACATTCTGGCCCATCCGCACCATACTTTTGCTTTTTGCGCTCACCAGTCTGATGGGCTACAACTACGCCGTGCTTCTGCCGATCTTCGCCGCCCAGGTGCTGCATGGCGGACCGGCCACGCTCGGCTGGCTTACGGGAGCTTCGGGGATTGGCGCGCTTGTATCGGCGCTTTCCCTGGCTGTCCGCAAGTCGGTGGCCGGGCTAGCGCGCATGCTTCAGATCGCGGCCGCAATGTTGGGCGTTGCGCTGATTCTCTTCGGCCTGTCGCACACGTTGTGGCTCTCGCTGCTATTGATGGCTTTCGCGGGCTTCGGCTTAATCCAGGTTGCGTCCGTCAGCAACACGCTCATCCAGACGCTCGTAACGGAAGACAAGCGCGCCCGCGTGATGAGCTATTACACCATGGCCTTTTTCGGCGCGGCGCCGTTCGGAAGCTTGCTGGCCGGCGCACTCGCCCAGCGGATCGGGGCGCCCCACACCGTCTTCGTCACGGGCGCGTTTTGCGTGGCGGGTTCGCTGTGGTTCACGTTGCATCTGCCGAAAGTCAACGATCACCTGCGTCCAATCCACGCGAGCACAGGGATGCTAGGCCCGGCGAAACATGTCGAACCGCTCAAAATCGCCGTTGAGTAACTGGCGGGTGTCATCATATCCCAGCCAGCCCGCAATCATGGTCGCGTAGACTCGCCGAAAATCGGTTGTGTAGACCAGATTGTCCCCCGCGTCCAACTTGGTCAGGCTGGGAACCGTTCCGTACTGTCCGCCCTTTACCTGCTTTCCCGCGACGAACATCAGATTGGCGGCACCGTGATCCGTTCCGAGGTTGACGTTCTCGGGAACTCGCCGGCCAAATTCCGAGAACGCCATCAGGACCACGTCGTCCGCGCGTCCGATCCGTTCCAGATCCTCGAGGAATGCCGTAACGGCGTCGCTCGCGTAGGTCAGCAGACGCTTGTGGGTATCGTTCTGAAAGACGTGCGTGTCGAACGCGTTGTTGCGATAGGACGTGTAGTAAAGGCGCGTCGGCATACCCGCTTCGATCAGCGCGGCGACTTTGGGCAAGTCGAGCCCGGTGATGCCGTAATCCACCGGCGAATGATATTTGGCCCAGGCTTCCCGGACCAGTGCGGAAGCTTGTTTGGCGCTTTGCGCCGTCTCCAAAAGGAATTGGCGCGACGGATTCTTGATCTGACTGGAATTCGGCTCTTGGCTGAGCATGGACTGCAAAGCGTCGCGCTCGTCGGAGAAAACTTCCTGCGTGAACTTGTTCGGATCGTCGAACACCACCGGAACATGGAGTCTGCTGCGAACTGCGAGCGATTGTTTGGTGTCGATGTTCACGATGAAATTCGGCGGCGCGTCGGGCGCCATGGCGTCGGCCAGCCGGCCCACCCATCCATACTGTTCGCCGCTGTTGGGCGCAGCCGTGTGCCAGTACGCCATTGAGGTGAAATGCGAAAAAGACGGATTCTCGTAGCCGCAGCCGTGCACGATAGCCAGCTTGCCGCTCTTGTACAAACGCTCAAAGCCGGCCATTCCGTGGCTGAATCCGAAATGATCGTCGATTGGCCGGAGGTCCTTGCGCGGAATGCCGATGGTCGGCCGGTGGCGATAATATGCATCGTCGCCGTAAGGGATCAGCGTGTTCAGCCCGTCGTTGCCGCCCGACAGTTCGAGCACAACGAGTATCTTTCCATCTTGCTTGGCCTGGCCGGCAAGCGCGGCAGCGGCCTGCCCGAACAGAGGCATGGGAAGCGCCCACGCGCTCACTCCAATCCCGAACATACCCAGGCGCAACAGATCGCGCCGGTTGGACTCGGAAAACGAAAAATGATTCTTCTTCACGGATGTTCTCCCGGCTAACCCAGTTGATATTCGGGCTGGCTCATGATCAAGTGCAGAACCAGCCGCAATGGATCTTCGAGATACGTCCGCGCGACGGAAATATCCGTTGTGCCCAGCTCGTTATTCAAGAAAGCGATCATCTTTTCGCGCGCTTCCTCGCCCGGCGGTACGCGCATGAAGCGGTGAATCATGTAGTCGACCACTTGCGTGGTATCGGCCAGGTGTTGATCGAGGATCATGCGCGAAAGATTGATCTGCGCCGTGTCGCGCGGAATCGGCTTCACGCGTTCGATGGCCATCTGCCACCCGCGGAAGCTGCCATAGCGCGTGTTAAAGTCTTCATCGCGATCGGCCGCCATATCCGATTCTGCAAGCATGCCGCTCTTTCCGCCCGGCTTGGTTGCTGCACTAATGTTCATGCCTTGCCGGATGCGCTCGGCAACTTGCCGCACCTCGGGATCTCTGTTGAACCGGTCCGGCGGTAAAAAGTTGATGTCGGGAAATAAAATGTCACGGCCGAAATTCGCCCGCTCCAACAGCAAACCCGGTGTGATCCAGCTTCGGCCCCCAGCCCAACCCGCTACCGTGGGCGGCCCGAACAGCCGTTGACCGAGCGAGCCCGTGGCCGCGTTGAAATCCGGGACGCCGGGGATGCTCTGGAGGCCGAGTTTTCGATACGTGGAAATGGCCAGTTCCACGGGGCTCTTGATGTGCGTCCCTACGGACGCCGGACTATAGAAATCGCGCGATAGAAAGATGGTTTCGAGGAAGGGCGCAATCTGGTAATCGTGATCGCGCAACACGGAACCCAGTTGCTTCTGCAGTTGAGGCGACAGATCCTCACGCACGAAAAATCGATAAATCTTGCCTGCGATGAAATCCGCTGTGGCCGGCTGCTGCATGATGATGTCGATCACGTTGACGCCGTCGAATCGGCCGGTCTTGCCGAGAAAGGTCTTTTCGCCGTCGTCGTGCTTATCTTTGTTGACGACAAATTTCAAGTCGACATAATTCCAGCCCGTGAACGCGCGCGCTCCTTCGCGAACATCCTTTTCCGTGTAATGGCCCACGCCCATGGTGAACATTTCCATGATTTCGCGCGCGAAGTTTTCGTTCGCCCCGCCTTTGACGTTGACGCCCGCATCCAGGAACGCGAGCATCGCCGGATCTTCGGCAACGGCGACCATCAAGTCGCGGAAATTCCCCGTTCCCTGGTTCTCGAAGAGTTCCAACTGATCGAGAAGCTTGCGATAATCGCGGACTTTGGCTTCGTTGGCCGCGAAATGGCCATGCCAGAACAGCGCCATCTTCTCGCGCAGCGGCTGCGGGCTCACCAGCATACGATTCGCCCACCAGTACGCAACACGGTTGGTCTCAAGCGCGCTGGCGCGCAGCCAGTAGAAGAATTCGTTGACCACGGGCTGCAACCGCCGGCTGCCCGCGGGCTTCACTTTGATACCGAGCGCCTCGCCGGTCTTCTTGGCTTGATCGGTAACAGCAGGCCGGCTGGGAGGAAACGGCTCAAGGCCCGGATCGTGAATTCCGGAATGAACGAAGGGCGGCAGATGGCTCTCGTCGGTTCCCTCAAAGCGAACCAGCCGCGCGACCGCTTGTTCCGGCGTCAGTTTCGCGAGCGCCTGGATCTCATCCGGTGTTCCGCCGAATCCCGCGCGCTCGAGCAAGTGTGCGGCGAAATCGTAATTCCAATCAGCGCGCGAGATGGGCTTGAGATCGTTTTGCCAGGCAGGAGGGCCGGCAGTTTGTGCGATGGCCGGGAGCGGTGCGGCGATAATCGCAACAGCCGCAATGACAAGACCAACAGCCTCGCCTCTTCGAAGCATGAGCGCACTCCTTCTATTGCTTCTAAGAATCTTCCCACGAATGGCAGAGCGATGCCAGCCTGCGCCTTTGGCCGTTTGCATCACAGGACAGCGTGGGCCAAGCTTGACAACCTTATCTGAAGAGTGCAATCTTACAAAACGCGTGACCGGGAGGCCGTTCTGAAACGATTTTTTCTTCTTGCCATTGCTACCGCGGCGTTTGTCGGGTATCCTTTCGCCAGGCTTGTTCCAGCAGCTGCGCAACCCGCGCCGGGCAACGTTACCGAAGCGAGAGTGATTGCCGAAGCATCCACGGGCGACGATTGGCCGGTCGGAGGGCGCACCTTCGATGAACAACACTTCAGCCCGCTGAAGCAGATTACGGACCGTAACATCGGCAAGCTGGGCCTGGCGTGGTCCACCGATATCGAGAGCGCGATGGGCCTGGCGACCGAGCCGATCGTCGTGGACGGCGTCATTTACGTCAGTGCCCCGCAATCGCGCGTCTATGCCGTGGATGCTTCCACGGGGAAGGTGCTCTGGAAATTCGATCCCAAGGTGCGTATCGACCGCATGCGAAATTCCTGGGCGGCGCATAGCAATCGGGGGCTGGCTGTCTGGCAAGGCAAGGTGTATGTGGGCACAGGAGACTGCCGGCTGGTTGCGATCGATGCAGCTTCGGGCCGCGAAGCGTGGGAGTCGCCGGTGTGCGATGGTGCGATCACAGGAATCACCGGAGCACCGCACGTTGGCGGGGGCAAAGTGTTCATCGGCTACAACGGATCCGATACCGGAGTGCGAGGATCGCTGGTCGCGTTCGATGCTGCGACCGGAAAGCAAGCCTGGCGCTTTTGGACGGTGCCCGGTGATCCGGCCAAAGGTTTCGAATCGAAAGCCCTCGAGGTCGCCGCGAAAACCTGGTCCGGCGACCAGTGGTGGAAAGTGGGCGGCGGCGATGTGTGGGATCCAATTACTTACGATCCCGCTGCCGGCCTCGTGATTTTCGGGACTGCCGGAGCGACGCCGGAAGAATTATTCGGCGACAAGGCGGACATGCAGGTGGGCGGAGACCGTTTATATTCCGGATGCATCATCGCGGTGAACGCCGAGACTGGAAAATACGTTTGGCATTTCCAAACCAGCGGGCGGAATTATCACACCGAGAACATGCATATTCTCCTGGCCGATCTGACGCTGAACGGCGAGAAGCGCCGCGTGGCAATCACCGCGCCGAAGAACGGGTTCATTTATGTGCTCGATGAAAAGACCGGGGCGTTGCTCGAAGCCAAGCCGATCGCTCAAGTGGGCTGGGCCTCGTCTATCGATATTAAAACTGGGCGGCCGGTCGAATTGCCCGCTCCGGCGCACGGCCGGCGGCCCATGACCGGTGGCCACAACTGGTGGCCGATGAGCTACAGCCCGATCACGGGCCTGGTCTATCTTCCGTTGCACGATCCAAAGAAAACGCCATTGAAGCCAGGCGAATTTCCGGAAGAAGGAAAGCTGCTGGCCTGGGATCCGGTGAGCCAATCCGCGCGATGGTCGGTCGACGAACCGATCGCGACCAATAGTGCCGTTCTTTCGACCGCTGGAAACCTGGTCTTTCAAGGTCAAGGCACGGGCGAATTCGCCGCATACACGGCCGATACGGGGCGCAGGGTTTGGTCTGTCATGACAGGCTCGGCGATTCACTCCGTCCCGGTGAGCTTCGCGATTCACGGCGCGCAGTACATTCTGGTCCCAGTTGGCTGGGGGTCCGGTTCGCGCCTGTTCAGCAAAGGCAGCTCGATGGCGACACCGGAAGCCAAGCGAGGCCCGGCGCGCTTGTTGGCCTTTAAGCTGGGAGGGACAACTCCATTTCCAGAAGCAACGGTGCGCGTTCCACCGGTACCGAAGCCGCCCGTGCAAACTTTCAGCAAGGAAATGATTCAATTGGGCGCCACGCTTTACACCAAGGACATTTGCTTTGACTGTCATGGCCCGGAGGCCGATGGCAGCGGCGCGTATACAGAAGATGGCGCGATTCCCGATCTGCGCTACTTGCCCGCGGAGTCTCACAAACTGTGGTATGCCACCGTGCTAGGCGGCAGCCATCGCAAAGAGGGCATGCCGGGGTTTGGCAATCCTCCGGGTTACCCGTTCGTGGTGGGCAAGCTGACCAAGCGTGACGCGGATGCGATTCATGCGTACATCATCGATCAGTCCTGGAAGGCTTACAATGCGGAGCACGCCAATCCGCAACGGAGCAAGCCGAACTAACCTCGCGACGCACTCGGGTCGGCACTTACTTATGATGGGAACGGATGTTGCGGGCTCTGGTATTGGCGTTACTGGTAATTAGCGCGCAGGCGCAGGACCGCCTGGATCCCGCGCAAGTGACTGCCGGCGGCGGGACCATCCAGGTGATGTTCGGGCCGGGCAAGCTCGATGTCGGCCGGGACGCCGTGCTGGCGTGGGTTTCGAATGCCGCAAACGCGGTCTCGGAATACTTCGGGCGATTTCCAGTGGCGCAAGCGCGTGTATTGATCCGGCCTTTCGAAGGCCGGGCCGGCGTCTTTCACGGAACCACTTTCGGTGGAAAGCGCGGCGCATTCACTCGCATTTCGGTCGGACAATCGACCACTGTCGCCCAACTCGATGACGACTGGACAATGACGCACGAGCTGACCCACATGGCGTTCCCCGATCTCAGCGCGGATTCCGACAATCATCACTGGATGGAAGAAGGCATGGCGACCTACATCGAGCCGGTCGCGCGCGCCCAAATCGGGCGATTGACGCCTGCGCGCGTGTGGGGCGATTTCGTCCGCGACATGCCGCAGGGACTGCCGCAAGCAGGCGATCGCGGTCTGGATCAAACGCCCACATGGGGCCGGACCTATTGGGGCGGGGCTTTGTTTTGGCTGCTGGCCGATGTTCAGATCCGGGAGGCGACGCACAATCGCAAGGGCCTGCAGGACGCCATGCGCGGCATTCTTGCGGCCGGAGGCAACATCACCGAAGATTGGCCCATCGAGCGTGTGATCGAGACGGGCGATCAGGCAACCGGAACGGCGGTGCTGGCCGAACTATACGCGCAAATGAAAGCCACCGCGGTTCACACCGACCTCGATGATCTCTGGCGGCGCTTAGGAGTGGCGCGGAAGAACGGTGTCGTGACTTTCGATGATCACGCGCCGCTGGCCGGCATCCGAAAAGCGATTACCGCGCCCGCCCGGCCCGCGCTAGAGGATTCGCCAGCGCCCGCGCCGCGAGGTCCAATTCGCTGACCCGCAATACGCGGCAACCCGCATAAAAAACCAAAAGCCCCAGCGGAATGGAAACCGCTAGATCGATCAAGCGTCCCAGGCGATTCGCGCCCAGCCAGCCTTCAATGCCGTGGCTGGCAAACAAGACCGCCGCGCCCATCACGGCCGAGGCCGAGACAATCTTCCAAATACTCGCGGCAAGATTGCGGCCGTATACGCCGCCGATGCGCTTTCGCAGCAGAAGGAAAAGCGCCACGGCGCCGAAGATCGCGACCACGGAGGTCGAAAGAGCCAAGCCGGCGTGCCCGAGTGTCGTATCGCGAAACAGCAGGCTGGCAGTGACATAATTGACGCCGATCGAAATCAGACTCACCAGCATCGGTGTGCGAGCGTCGTGCAGCGCGTAAAACGCGGGATTCAGCACCTTCAGCGCGGAATAACCGGCCAGGCCGGCGGCATAACAGGAAAGCGCGATCGCGGTTTGCTGCGTATCGTAGGCGCTGAACTTGCCGCCTTGATAGATGGCCCCGATCATCACGCGGCCGAGCGCCACCAGTCCCACCGCGGAAGGCAGCGTCAGAAGAAACACCATCCCCAGGGACTTGGAAAGAGTGCGGCGGAATTCATCGAAATCGCCCGCCCCCGCGCTACGCGAAATGGAAGGCAGCGTAGCCGACGCAATGGCCACGCCAAACAGGCCGAGCGGAAGCTGCATGAAGCGAAACGAATAGGCGAGCCAGCTCACCGGTCCATTGCCTGGAATCCGGGAAGCGAAGTTAGTGATCACCAGAACATTGATCTGCACGGCAGCATTGCCGACGATCGCCGGACCCATCAGGCTGAAGATTTTGCGCAGCAGCGGATGGCTCCAATCGATCGCAGGCCGAAACCGGAATCCCTCGGCGCGCAGCGATGGCAATTGCCAGGCGAGTTGCAGAGCGCCGCCGAACACCACGCCCACCGCCATTCCGGTGATCGGGTCGATCCCGAGGCGCCGCCCGAGGAGATAGCCGAGAATGACGCCAAATCCGACCGATCCAATGTTGAAAAAAGTAGAAGCGAGCGCGGGAACGGCGAAGCGATTGCACGCATTCAATACGCCCATGGCCTGCGCCGCCAGCGCCACCAGCAGCAGGAAGCCGAACATGATGCGCGTCATCTTCACCGCCAGTTCGAATTTTCCCGGCACCTGATGGAATCCCGAGGCCAGCAGGTTCACCCAAACCGGGCTGAAGATGATCCCGAACAGGCAGAACAAACCCACCACCAGGATCAGCGCGGTTGCCACCAGATTCGCCAGTTCGGCCGCTGCTTTTCGTCCGTTATTCGCGAGAGTTTGCGTGAAAATTGGAACAAAGGCGGAAGAAAGCGCGCCTTCCGCGAATAAATCGCGCGTCAGGTTGGGGATCCGGAAGCCGAGCAGGAACGCATCGTAGACGAAGCCGGCTCCGAAGAGCCGCGCCATCACGATTTCGCGCACCAGTCCGGTGACGCGCGACATCGCCATCGCCACCGAGACCATCCCCGCCGACCGGACAACGCTTTCGGCCGGAGCCGGATTATCAACTCGAGTCGCCAAATTCCTCTACTTCGCGATCACGCCCTCACCTAGCTTTTCAAAAAAATGCGCGATCGTCATAATGCCGGCGTAGTAATTCCCGAGCCGGTATTTTTCGTTGGGGGAATGCAAGCCGTCATCCGGCAGCCCGAACCCCATGAGGATCGTCGGGACGCCGAGGTGCTTTGCGAAATCGCCCACTACCGGGATGGAGCCGCCGTTGCGCGTGAGCACGGTCGGCTTGCCCAGCATGTCGCTGAACGCTTCGGCCGCGATGCGGATGAACGGGTGATCGGGATTCACCATCACGGCCGGCGCGGCGCTCAAAACCCGCAGTTGAATCTTGACGCCCGGCGCCGTGTTGAATCGCACGAAGTCGCCGAAGGACTTGAGAATTTTCGTTGGGTCCTGATTGGGCACCAATCGAAAACTCACCTTCGCGACCACCTTCGAAGGGATGACGGTCTTTGAGCCTGCGCCCGTAAATCCTCCGGCGATGCCGTGCACTTCCATGGTCGGCCGCGCCCACACGCGCTCCAAAACCGAGTAGCCTGCCTCGCCCACCAGCTCCGCCGCTCCAACTTCCTTGCGCAGGAATTCCGCTTCGTCGAAAGGAAGCCGCTTCCAGCTTTCGCGCTCCACCGCCGCAGGCGGCGCGACATCTTCATACATGCCCGGAATACGAATGGAACCGGTCGCGTCTTTGCATTTGCACAGCAGCTCGACCAGGCCGTGAATCGGGTTAGGCGCAGCGCCGCCATAGAGACCGGAGTGCAGATCGCGATCGGGCCCCGTCGCCTCCAGCTCCATGTAAACCAATCCGCGCAGACCGATGCAGAGCGTGGGAAGGCCCTCCGCATAGAGCTGCGTATCGGAAACCAGCGCGACGTCGGCCTTGAGCTTCGTCGGATTTTCCGCGACAAACTTGCTGATGGACGCGCCGCCGACCTCTTCTTCGCCTTCGATCAAAAACTTCACGTTCACCGGCAACCGGCCGCCGTGCACCGCCTGCAACGCTTCCACGGCTTTGATGTGCATGTACATCTGGCCCTTGTCGTCGGATGATCCGCGCGCGTAAATATTGCCGTCGTGAACGGCCGGTTCGAACGGCGGCGAGTGCCATAGCTCGAGCGGATCAGGCGGCTGAACATCGTAGTGGCCATAGCAGAGCACGGTTGGCTTGCCGGGCGCGTGTAGCCAGTCGGCATAAATCAGCGGATTGCCCGCCGTTGGGATGATCTCGACATGTTCCATGCCGGCACGGCGCAAACTGCCGGCAACAAAATCGGCGGCGGCTTCTATGTCGGGTTTATGTTCGGGCAGAGTACTGATGCTGGGGATGCGAAGGAAATCCTTCAACTCATCAAGCAGACGGCCCTGGTGCTGCTCGACAAAAACATCGGCGGGGCGAGGCATGGGCGCGGTACGACCATTATCGCAGATGGGTCAAAGACCGAGCCTTAGACAACTCCTCAGCCTTTTCACCGAGCGCGCTGGACAACATTTCAGCCGATATCTCGTTTAAACCATGTCAGGAACAGCCGCCGGCAAATTTCAGGATCACTATGCCGTACTCGGCGTCGAGCCGAAATCCGATTCGGAAACAATTCAACGCGCTTACGCCAAACTCGCGCAGAAGTATTTTCCCAACAACCCGGAAACGGGCAACGCCGAGATGTTCGAGGCCATCAACATGGCGTACGAAACTCTTTCGGACCCGCAACTGCGCGCCACGTTCGACAAGTTGAAGGGCGTCAACCAGGACGACGGCGGTCCCAAGTTCAGCGGCTTTGAGTTCTTTGATGCCTTGGGGCGCGAAACCATACTGCGGTCCGCCGTTCTTTGCGTGCTGTACGATCGCCGCCGCACGAAACCAGCCACGCCGAGCCTGTCCATGCGGCATCTGGAAATAATGCTCGAACTCACCGCCGGCGAGTTGAGTTCCGCGCTCTGGTATTTGAAGCAGCGCGGCCTGGCGGCAAGCGACGACAAAAGCAGCCTGCAAATCACCGTAGATGGCATGGATTTTCTCGAAAGCCACAAACCCGAGCCGGAAGACGTGCTTCCGTTGATCAAAACATCGGCCATCGCCGGATCCGAGAAGCCCGCATCGGAAACCGAATCGGCGCTGAGCTCGCTGAATCGGGCGCTGGCGCGCGTTTAATACGACTTCGCGATCACCACCCGGCGATCCACTTCGTCACCCGTCACGATACACTTCCCCGCCCCGTCGAACTCGTCCACCAGCGGAATGCACCGCACCGTGGCTTTGAATTCCTTCAAACGCGCATCGCATTCGGGAGCGTCTTTCAAGTGCGCCATCACGAATTTGCCCCCACCTTTTTCCGCGGTCACCTCGCCCAGGATCGACTCCACTTCGCCAATGGAATTCGCAAGCACCATATTGGACTTGAGGCGCTGTTTAGCAGCGGCAAAAAGATCGGCCTGCATTTGCGCAAGCGCAGCGGGAACGCGCGCGGCCACATCGGTCTGCGCCAGCACTTCCTTCGCGCCAGTGTCGCGCCGCTTGAGAACAATGTTGTTCGCAGCCACATCGCGCGGACCCAGCTCCAACACCAGCGGCACGCCACGCCGCTCCCAATGGAAGAATTTCGCGCCCGGACTCGGGCCTTCGCGATCGTCCACTTTTGCGCCGACATCCTTGGCAATCCGGTGCGCCGTCTCGAGCACGCGTGTCTTCTCTTCATCCTTTCGATAAATCGGCACAAGAACCGATTTTACCGGCGCAACTCTCGGCGGCAGCACCAGCCCTTTGTCATCGGAGTGGGTCATGATCAGGGCGCCGATCAGCCGCGTGGTGACACCCCAACTGGTCTGCCACACATAATCCAGCTGGCCTTCTTTGCTTTGAAACTTGACGTCGAACGCGCGGCCGAAGTTTTGGCCGAGGTCATGACTGGTGCCGCATTGCAGCGCGATACCGTTCTGCATCATCGCTTCGATGGCGTACGTCCGGACCGCGCCCGCAAATTTTTCCGCCTGTGTCTTCTGGCCTTGAATCACCGGAACAGCCATCACGTTCTCCACCACGTCGGCGTAGACGCCCAGCATGCGCAGCACCTCTTCGAGGGCCTCCTCGTGCGACGAATGCGCAGTGTGCCCCTCTTGCCAAAGGAACTCCGTGGTGCGCAGGAACATGCGCGTGCGCAGCTCCCAGCGGATGATGTTCGCCCATTGGTTGATGAGCACCGGCAGGTCGCGATAGCTCTGAATCCACTTCGCAAAGAAGTGGCCGATGATGGTCTCCGAAGTCGGCCGGATCACGTACGGTTCTTCGAGTTCTTTGCCGCCCGCAATCGTCACCACCGCCAGCTCGGGCGAGAAGCCCTCGACATGCTCGGCTTCCTTCTGCAGAAAGCTCTGCGGGATCAGCAGCGGGAAATAGGCGTTCTGATGGCCGGTAGCTTTGAAGCGATCGTCCAGTTCACGCTGCAGTATCTCCCAGACCGCATAGCCATTGGGCTTGATGACCATGCAGCCTTTGACGATTTCGGCCGGCTCCGCCATGTCGCCATGCAACACGACGTCTTGGTACCAGGCAGCGAAGTCTTGGCTGCGTTGAGTGATGGGAGATTCTGCCATGAGGGGAAAGCTCTATTGTAGGGCACGGCAGCAATCTACCAACACTCAACCACCTTAACGCTCCGCCGCGCCCCCCGCGCAGCCGTTTAATCGGACTTAGGCAGGGCCAGCGCGATGAGTTCCGGCGATGCACCGCGGCCGCTGACCGCGAGTACGATGTACTGGCGGCCGTTCTCCATGAAAGTCATCGGGCCGCCCGTATCGTTGGCGGGCAGCTTCATTTCGAAGATGACAGCGCCGGTCTTCTTGTCGAGCGCACGAAACAGCGTGCCCCCGCCCGCAAACAACAGTGTCTTGGTAACCAGCAGCGGCGCACGGCCTGGACCGCCGAATTTGCTGGTGTCGATGCCTTTCAGCGCCGGATTGTTCTTGATATCTTCGGGCGTTTCACCGTTCGGAATCATCCAGGCGTCATCGCCGGTGTTCAGATCGATCGCGGTGATTCTGCCATACGGCGGCTTGAGCAACGGCAATCCCATGGGCTTGCCGATCCCGCCTAGCCCGCCCCGTGCGATGTATTGCATTTCGGAGCGTTTGGGATCGTGCACCAGCGCGGACAAGTACGGCGTGGTCACGGATGGAATGTACAGCATCCCTGTTTCCGGATCAGCCGCGGCGCCTTGCCAGTTTGCTCCGCCACCCGCGCCGGGCACCTGGATGGTGCCTCGCTTGCCGTCCGAATCGTAGACAATTGGCGGGGTAAATACCGGGCCAAGCTTATATTGCGCGGCGATTTTGAGCGCTTCGGCTTTGATCTCGGGCGTGAAATCGACAAGGTCGCTGGTGGTGACGCCTTGCAGATCGAAGGCCGCCGGCTTGGTGGGAAATGGCTGCGTGGGCGAACTCTTTTCGCCGGGCACGTCCGAAATCGGAACCGGCTTCTCCACGATGGGCCATACCGGCTTCCCCGTCACGCGATCGTACACGAACACAAATGCCTGCTTGGTGACTTGCGCTACCGCCTTGATGGGCTTCCCATCCACCGTAATATCGACCAAAACCGGAGCCGCGGGATTGTCATAATCCCACATGTCGTGATGGACGTGCTGGAAGAACCAGATGCGCTTGCCGGTGCGAGCATCCAGGCAAACCAGACTATCGCCAAAAAGATTGTTGCCGTGGCGCGCGCCGCCGTAGACATCGCCTGTGGGCATTTCCACCGGCAAATAAACGTACCCCAGTTGAGGATCTGCGCTCATGGGCGCCCACACGGCGGTATTGCCGGTGTACTTCCAGGAGCCATCCTCCCAAGTGTTGTTGCCCAATTCGCCGGGCTGCGCGATGGTGTGGAAGGTCCACAGCAGCTTACCGGTGTGGACGTCGTAGCCGCGCACGTATCCCGGAACATTTTCTTGAGATTTCGGTGCGGCGCCCACGCCCAAGGCCGCGCCCACCACCACAACGTCGCGGACCACGATCGGCGGCGAGGTCGCGCCGATGACACCGGGCGGGATGTTGGTGCGGTCCAGTCCGTTCAGCAACTCGACGATTCCATCCGAGCCGAAGCCGGGAATCGGCCGGCCGTCTTTCGCGTTCAGTGCAACCAAGTGGTAGCCAGGAGAAATGTAAATGATACGTTCGTCGCCCTGGCCGTCCGTCCAGTAGGCGAGGCCGCGATTATTGAAACGCACGGCGTGGGTGCCGCGCTCGCCTTCATCGAGCCGATACATCCACAACGTTTCGCCGGTGGCCGCGTCAACCGCAACGGCATCGCGCCGGGTTCCGACTGTGAAATACAAAACGCCGTGCACCATCAGCGGCGTCACTTCCCAGTTGCCGTCCAAGCGCGGGCTGAAATTCGCGGCATCCCAGTGCCAGGCGATCTGCAGTTGCTTTACATTGTCCTGATTAATTTGATCGAGCGGCGAATATTTGGTGCTATGCGCGTCGCTCCCGTAGTAATGCCACTCGCCGGCGGCTGCGCCTGTGGATTGAGATGCCGGCTGCGCAAAGGCACTCGATGCCAACACGGCCGCGCAGAGGGCGATTCGAACATTCATGGTCCTGCTCCCTGTCCAGCGATCTTACACCAAACCGCCGGCAGCAAGCCGGGCGAGGCGCCAAACCGCACCGTGTTTCTGTATGATGATCGGGGTGCGTTATGCGCAAATTGATTTTCAGTTCCTTGATCTTGCTCCCCGGCTGCGCGCTCTGGGGCCAGCATAGCTACACGCAGACAGACATAGAAGACGGCGCGAAACAATATCAGCAAAGCTGTTCAGGTTGCCACGGACCGGAAGGCGATCTGGTGGAAGGCGTCAACTTCTCAAAAGGTGAGTTCCTGACCGTCAAAACGGACGAAGATTTGCAGCGCGTCATCTTAAAGGGCATTCCGGGAACGCCTATGCCCGCCGCCACCTTTGCATCCTTCATGGCGTTTCCTGTAATGGCGTACGTGCGATCGATGTCGGCGCCCGGCCAACGCACGCTGCCCGTCGGCGACGCGGCTCGCGGCAAAGCGTTATTTGATGGAAGTGGCCAATGCATGAGCTGCCATCGCGTGGGCTTGGAGGGTTCCCGGCTCGGCCCGAATCTGAGCGACATCGGCGGACTGCGGCGCGAAGTTCAGCTAGAGCGGGCGCTGCTCGATCCGGCCAAAGACCCTTCGCCCGAATACCGCACAGTTCGCATCGTCATGAAAGACGGGAAAGAAATCAAAGGACGGCTGCTCAACCTGGACACGTTCACCATCGAGATGCTCGATTCGAACGCGAACCTGCGAACGTTTGAGAAGTCGAGCTTACGGGACTACAAGATCATTACGGATTCGGGAATGCCGTCGTACAAGGACAAGATGAGCCGGCAGGAACTGGGCGACGTGGTGAGCTATCTGGTCACCTTGAAAGGCGCCGAAGCGAAAGGCACGGAGACGAAATGAACCGAGTATGGCTGTTGGCATTGTTCGCCGCGGGGAGTTTGGCCGCCCAGAACATAACATTCGATCGCATTTTGCACGCCCGGCAGGAGCCGCAGAATTGGCTGACGTACTCGGGAAGTGTAACCGGCCAGCGCTACAGTCCGCTGACGCAGATCACTCCCGCGAATGTGAAAAATCTCGAATTGCAGTGGGCATTTCAGGCGCGCTCGCTCGAAAAATTTGAAGCCACGCCGCTCGTGGTGGATGGCGTGATGTACACGGTGCAAGCGCCCGACGACGCAGTTGCGCTCGACGCCGTGACCGGCCGGGTGTACTGGACGTTCCACTACAACAACGCGAAGGAAGCGCATGCCTGTTGCGGCAATGTGAACCGCGGCTTGGCGATCCTCGGCGACACACTGTACATGGGCACGCTCGATGCGCACCTGATCGCGCTCGACGCCAAGACCGGCGAGCCAGTCTGGAATGCGAAGGTCGCCGACGCAAGCAAAGATTATTCGATCACGCACGCGCCACTGGTGGTGAAAGACGAGGTCATCGTGGGCACGGCGGGCGGCGATATCGGAGTTCGCGGATTGATCGCCGCGTTCGATGCTAAAACCGGCCGGGAAAGGTGGCGCTTCTATACCATCCCCGAGCCGGGCGAGCCCGGGGGCAACACCTGGGAAGGCTCCGGGAAGCGCGGGGGCGCGGCCATCTGGAACACCGGTTCCTACGATCCCGACACCAACCTGACGTTCTGGGGCACCGGCAACCCGGCGCCCGATTGGGACGGCCGCAACCGCCTTGGCGACAACCTCTATAGCGATTGCGTGCTCGCGTTAGACGCCGACACTGGCAAGCTGAAATGGTATTACCAGTTCACGCCGCACGACGAAATGGATTACGATTCCACGCAGGTCGCGGTGCTCGCCAACATCGAATGGAAAGGCCAGCCGCGCAAAGTGATGCTGTGGGCCAATCGCAATGGGCTGATGTACGTGCTTGATCGCGTCACCGGCCAATTTCTGATGGGCAAGCCGTTCGTCGGCGTGAACTGGATGAACGGCTTCGATGAGAAGGGCCGGCCCATGCGCGTTCCGGGCAAAGTGCCGTCACCCGGTGGATCGCTGATTACGCCGACCGTGCTGGGCGGCACGAACTGGTATCCGCCGTCGTACAGCCCGCATACCGGGCTTTTCTACATTTCGTCCTGGGAGAATACAGGGACGATCGCGACCGAAGGCGGACGTCCGAAAGCCACCGGCAACACGCCGATGGGCGCATCGACGCTCGGCATGAATCTCAAGACTGAAGCCGAAGGCTATGGCGCCGTGCAGGCTTACGACCCGAAGACCGGCGACCGCAAGTGGATCTTCAAGATGAGCGATATCACGTGGGCCGGCGTGCTCAGCACCGCGTCGGATCTGGTGTTCGGCGGCGGCCGCGAGGGGTATTTCTTTGCGCTGAACGGCCGCACCGGCGATCTGCTCTGGAAGACATCGCTTGGCGGGCAGATTAACAGCGGGCCGATGTCGTACTCGGTGAACGGCAAGCAGTACATCGCGGTGAATGCCGGGAACGCGCTGTTCACATTCGCGCTGCGGTAAAGTCCAAGGCCCGACCTTTCACACCCGATGGAACAAGCTTTCCTGCCCACAGGCTTCAACCCCAAAACATGAACGGATGCCGGACGACGGGCTAACCAAGCGGAGCGATTGGCCGCCGTTGCCAAAGCCCCGCCGCCTCCCACACCACGGCCGAAGGCGCCGCCGAAATAGCTCCTACCAGGGGGCTTCTGTGACGGCAACGGATTCCGGATCGATTCTCCACATCTCGCGTTCCAGATCTCGACGACGACCGGACTACTGGCGACACAACCGGATGCCCCTGCATTGACACCGGCACCCACAAAATATACGATCAAAAGCGGCGGCAAATAGGAGGGACAACTATGGCCCATCGCCTTCATATCAACTTGAGCGTATTTGCTTTACTGTGCGCCGGAGCGTCTGTGGCTTCCGCCCAGGACATCGCCCTGGCCGCAAAGACCGAAAGTCCTGCCGCGGCCCCTCTGCCGCGCACACCCGACGGCCACCCCGACCTGCAAGGCTACTGGACCAACACCACAGTCACTCCCCTTGAGCGCCCCAAGGATCTCGGCACCAAGGCCTTCTTCACGCCCGAAGAGGCGGCCGCGTACGAAAAGAAAAAGCTGGCCGACAACGGCCCCACCGGCCCTGGAACCTACGCCGACGTGCACTACAACATGGCCCAGTTCGGTTTGGAGAAGAGCCAATCCAAGGTCGCCGCGAATATTCGCACTTCGCTGATCACAGACCCGCCGGATGGCCGGATTCCGCCGATGACGCCCGAAGCCCGCGAGCGAAACGCCGCGCGCATCGCCAAGAATAAAGGGCATGAATTCGACAGCGCCGAGAATCGCAGCCTGGGTGAACGCTGCATCCTGTGGCCCAACGAAGGGCCGCCGATGATGCCAGTGGGCTACAACAGCAATTTACAGATCGTGCAGGGCGAGGGGTACGTCGCGGTATTGCAGGAAATGATCCACGACGCCCGCGTCATTCCGACCGATGGCCGCCCGCATGTCGCTTCCAACATCCGGGAGTGGATGGGCGATTCAACCGGCCATTGGGAAGGCGACACGCTGGTGGTGGACACCACGAATTTCCGGCCCGAAACCGCGTTCCATGGCGCCAGCGAGAATCTGCACGTCGTGGAGCGCTTCCGGCGCGTGGATGCCGACACCATCCTCTACAGCTTTACCGTCGACGATCCGCACACCTGGACTCGCCCCTGGAGCGCGGAAATTCCGATGACCAAGATCAAAGGCCCGATCTTCGAATACGCCTGCCACGAGGGCAATTACGGAATGGCGAACAATCTCAGCGGTGCGCGCGCTGAAGAGAAAAAGGAAGCGGAGAAGAAAGCGCAAGAGTTAAAGCAGCAGGAAGCAAAATGATGAAATTATTCGGTGCTTGTTTAGTGTTGGCGGCAGCCGCGGCGATCCCCTCGTGGGCGCACCACTCCTTTGCCGCCGAGTTCGACGTCACCAAACCGGTGAAGCTGGAAGGCACGGTGACCAAGATGGAGTGGATCAATCCGCACGCCTGGATTCACATTGACGTCAAGAATGCGGACGGAACCGTGACCAGTTGGATGATCGAAGGCGGCAGCCCCAACGCGCTGCTGCGGCGCGGATTTACCAAGTACTCGCTGCAGCCGGGAACCAAGATCGTCGTGGAAGGCTATCAGGCCAAGGACGGCGCTTATCGCGCCAACGGCCGCGACCTCACCTTCGCCGATGGCAAGAAGCTGTTCATCGGTACCGATGCGAGCGAGGGCGGAGCGGTCCCCAAGCCCACCGAAAAATAGCCCGCTACTTCTTCTCCGGCAGCGCGAACACGTACAGCGCATTCCCGTACGACGGGTAGTGGATCTCTGGCGCAAGCACGGTGGGAACCATGCGCGGGCTGCCGCCGCCCAATCCGCTCGTAACCGCGATGTATTGCCGGCCATCGATGCTGAACGTCAGTGGAAAGCCCTGCACCGAAGTTCCCAGCCGCGTCTCCCATAGCGTCTTGCCGGTTTTCACGTCGATCGCCCGAAACTTGCGGTCCATGTCGCCGACAAAAGCGATTCCGCCCGCCGTCGAGAGCACCGCCGTCATGAACGGCGCCCGCTGCTCGATCTTCCACTTTTCCTTCAGCGTTCGCACGTCGTACGCGGCCAGCTTGCCGACGTTGCCATTGGAGCCGGGCGACTCATAAAACCGCCGCCGTGCGCCGCCCGCGCTTCCTCCGCCCGCCACCAGATCGATCTTCTGCGCGATCATCTCTTGGCAGCTTTGCGCCACGGGAATGATGAGCTGATTCAACGGGGCGTCATAGCTCATGGCGTGCCAGTTGTGGCCGCCTTCTGAAGTGGGGCAGCTCTGCACCGGTTCGCCGACCTGATTCTCCACGATGTCGTTGCGATAGTGCGGCTCGCCGGTTTTCGGATCGAACGAATCGTACACGTTCTGGAAAACAGTTTCCTTATGCCCGAGATACTGGCCGTTGGTGCGGTCGAGCTTCCACAGAATGCCAGCTTTTCCGGCGCTAAATACCAATTTCTTGCCGCCGTCATCCACAAGCACCCGCTCGAATACCTCATCGAGGTCCAGCGATTCACCCGGAGCATGCGAAAAATACCAGACCAGCTTGCCGGTGTCGGCGTCCAGCGCCACGGTGCAATTGGCGAACAACGTCGCACCGCTTCCCGAATGCCGGCTGGCGCGCATCCAGGGCTTGGACTGCGCCACGCCCCAATAGGTCAAATTGAGATCGGGATCATAGCTTCCCGTGATCCAGGTTTCGCCGCCCGCGCGAAACAGATTCGGCAGCTTGCCCCAGCTATCGCCGCCCAACTCGCCTTCGAGCGCGATGGTGTGAAATTCCCAATCCAGCTTTCCGGTCTCCGCATCCCAGGCGCTGATGAAGCATTTCTCTTCCTGGTATTTCGCGCATCCTCCCAGCCCCTGCACTACCTTGCCCTTGATAATGATCGGCCCGCTGCTGGTGCTGTAGTTGCTCTGCTTGCGATCGCCGATTACCGCGTCCCAAACATTCTTGCCCGTTCGCGCATTGAGCGCATAGATGTGCGCATCGCTGGTCGTGACGTAGATTTTGTCGTCATAGATCGCCAGACCGCGCTGGGAGCTGCCGGTAGCCGTCGGACCGATGCGGTTTTCCCAAATCAGATTGCCCGTCCGCGCATCCAGCGCCTGCACGATGTTGCCGGGATTGTTGATGTACATCACCCCGTCATGCACGATGGGCGCCGCCTGATTGGTCCCTTCGTTCATGGCCCACACCCACTGCAGTTGCAGGTCCTTCACGTTCTGCGCGGTGATCTGATTGAGCGTGCTGTAATCCGTCGCGTGATAATTGCCTCGGATCATCAGCCAGTCATTGGGGCTCGGATGTCGCAGCATCTCGTCGGTCACCGGCACGAAGTTTTTCACCTCACCTGCGACTACCAGGCCGCGCGGCGTCGGAGGCACAGGAGCTTCGGCACGCCCACCCAGAGGTTCGCCCGGTGCGCCTCGCCCTGCGGAAGTTTTCACTTGTCCTGTCGCAACTGAACGGATCGTGATCTTGCTCGCGGCCGTTAACGGCTGGGCACCGGCGGGCGCGCCATTGTAGTCGAGAATAAATGCCGCAACGTTGACGTACGCCTGCTCGCCCAACCCGCCCGGATTGCTGGGCGGCATTGCGCCTTCCAGAAACGATACCAGATCGCTTGTAGTGCGATCGCCCCAA
>Ga0335074_10000563_pt1 | contig 51846 bp, 45 predicted proteins | sample Lox_Sample_23_FD_206715 | JGI IMG/M metagenome (GOLD analysis project Ga0335074, IMG submission 206715) | Soil microbial communities from Loxahatchee National Wildlife Refuge, Florida, United States - Lox_Sample_2.3 | ecosystem: Environmental > Terrestrial > Soil > Wetlands | place: USA...
GGCCAGTTGCCTGCCGGCCAGTTGCCTGCCGGCCAGTTGCCTGCCGGCCAGTTGCCTGCCGGCCAGTTGCCTGCCGGACACTTGCCTGCCGGACACTTGCCTGCCGGACAGTTGCCTGCCGGACAGTTGCCTGCCGGACACTTGCCTGCCGGACAGTTGTCCTGCGGACAGTCGTATCCGGGCGGCGAGCGGGCATGTACGGCAGACTACGGCGTGCCAGGCAGACCTGCTGTATTCCGCGCTGGAGGAACGATGACGGACCGACTGTCGGAGCTGGGGGCGCGCCTGCGGGTCGCGGCAGAGCCGCACGTGAGCGATGACAAGGTGCCAGGAGTTGTCGCGCTGGTCGCTAGCGGCGACGAGGTGCTGGTCGAGGCGCTCGGCACGCTGACCATCGGTGGTGCACCGGTCAGCAGGGATTCGCAGTTCCGGATCGCCTCGATGACCAAGCCAGTGACCGGCGCCGCCACGATGGCGCTGATTGAGGAGGGCCTGGTCGGGCTCGACGAGCCTGTCGACCAGCTGCTGCCCGAGCTGGCCGGCCGCCGGGTACTGGCGCGGATCGACGGCCCGCTGGACGATACCGTCCCGGCGAACCGCGCGATCCGCACTCGAGACCTGCTCACTTTCACGTTCGGCTTCGGGAACTCGATGGAGCAGTTCACGGCCGCCGAGCCGCTGCCGATTGTGCTGGCTGAGAAGCAGGCCAGGCTCCAGTCGCTCGGTCCGCCCGATCCGGCCGTCCAGCCGGATGCGGACGGCTGGATCGCCGCACTCGGCGCGCTGCCGTTGATGGCGCAGCCGGGCGAGCGGTGGCTGTACAACACCGGTGCCTCGGTCCTGGGCGTGCTTCTCGCCCGCGCCGCGGGTCAGTCGTTCGGTGAGGTCCTGCGCACCCGGATCTTCGAACCGCTGGGCATGCGCAGCACCGCGTTCTGGACGAGCGAGCCGGGTCGGCTGGCCGCCGCCTACCGGACCGGGCCGACAGGCGCCGGGCTTGAACCGTGGGATGCGCCGGACGGTCGGTACGCACGGCCGCCGGCGTTCGAGGATGGCGCTGCCGGACTGGTGTCTACCGCGGACGACATGCTGGCCTTCGCCCGCATGTTCCTGCGCGGCGGTGATCCGGTGCTGTCGGCGGAGTCGGTGCGCGCGATGACCACCGATCAGCTCACGCCGGAGCAGAAGGCGCGGGGCGGCCTTGGTTCCGATTTCTTCACCGGGCAGTCCTGGTCGTTCTGTCAGGCCGTGCAAGACGACGGATCGTTCGGCTGGAACGGCGGCCTTGGCACAACGTGGCACGTCGATCCCGGCCGTGACCTGGTCGTCACCGTCCTGACCCAGCGGATGTTCGACTCACCCGCCATGCCGGCGCTGCACCGTGATGTCCGGAACGCTGCGTACGCGGCCGGCTGACGGCCGCGACGCAGCGATCGGCTGAGAGGCGAGCCAGCCCGTTACCGTGCCAGTGCGCCCATCGGATCCCACGCGGGCAGGACGATCGGCTCGGTGTCGAGGGCCTGCTGGAGCTCCGCCGGCAGTGCGCTCCGGCGGGCCGCGATCTCGAAGACGTACTGGTCGAACCAGGAGTCGTTCATCGTGTAGAAGCCGTCCTTGCCCCGCTCGGAGCCCCAGCTGTTCTCCACCCGCCAGCGGCGGGCGGCCCCGTCCAGCACGTCGACTCCGGTGAACAGCATCGCGTGCGTCATCTGGGTCTCGTGATAGGCCAGCCGGTCGGCCTTGTCGAGGCTGAACCCGGCGTCGTAGACGGCGCCCAGGTCGTACAGGCTGGCGTCCCAGATGGCGTAGTCGTTGCTCATCATCTTGCCGACGTCGCAGCCGAACCAGACCGGCTCGCCGCCCTCGATCGTTGCCCGCGTCACGTCCTTGAGCAGCGGTATCTCCACGTTCAGGTAGGTGACCCGAGGACCGCCGACGACGTTTCCGAGGTACTCGACAGTGAACGTCCGGCCATACGGGCTGGACGGCCGGGGGTCATTGACCAGGCACACGTACTCGTCCACCGGCAGCTCGACGTACCTGGTCGCGAATTCCTGCGGTGTCAGCACGCCGTCCCGGTGGAACTGCTTGTCCTTGTCGGTCCACTGCCAGTCGAAGCGCTCAGGGGGAGTGCCGAGGTGGATGCATAGCACCCGGTAGATGGTTTGCAGAATCTCGGCCTTCGCGGTCCTGGCAGCCTCACTGCTCGCCGCGGCCGCGCCCCGGACGGAGCGGGCGCCCTGCCGGAGCTGGTAGCGCAGGATCGAGTTCATCCGGGCCGTGTTGGCGGAGCTCTGTGTCTCCGGCATGACGCCCTTCGGCACCAGGCCGTGCTTGGCCACGAGAGCCGCGAACATGTTCCACTGGCCCCCGTCGCCCGCTACTGACTCCAGCAGGAAGGCAACCGTGCGGTCGTCCAGATCCCGCCCGGCGGTCTCGATGATGGCCTCGAGGAAGTAGTTGGCTCGCTCGATCTTGTCCCAGAACATCGCATAGTTCTGGGAGAACTCGAAGTCCTTGATGCCGGTCTTGCGCATGACCCCGACGCGGAGCAGGTTCAGCCCGGCGAACAGCCAGCAGCGGCCGCTGCGCTCCTGGTTCGTGACCTTCCAGTCGTCGAGGTGCGTCGACAGTGAGTGGTCGATGCTGTTGACGATGTCCCGGTTGATGGCCACATCGTCGACCGTGACGCGGGTGACCGCGTTCTGCATGAGGCGGTAGCCGGGATTGGCGGAGAAGTCCTTGCGCAGAAGCTCCAGGTCAGCAGCAGTCAGCGTTCCGTTCATTCGGGCATCCCTTCGCCGCGGTCATCTCGTCGTCCCTTTCAACCTACCAGCGGCGGGTGCGGGTGGGATGAGCCAGTTTGGGGAGAACTGCGCCCGGCGGGGAGCTGGCGCGGTCCCGGTAGCGCCCGCTACGGAGTCGCTCCGGAACCGCCCCCCCAGTGCGCCACGACCATCATTCTGGCGGGACCAGGTGCTGCGCCGGGACTGCTGCGGCAACGGTCGGACAAGGTCGGACGGCCGCTCGGCAGGGACCGGCCGACCGGAACTGACCGGGCAGAGCGGGGTGCCGACCGCCGCCGCGGCGGGCGGCACGGCCTGTCCGACGTTGTCCGGCCATTCGCGCCGTCGGCTCGCATCACTGCCCGGATCGAGAGGATTGCCTCGGCAGCGCGCCGCGGGTGCACCGAGCGGGTCGCGCGGCGGAGAACCCGCCTTGATGTGCCGAGCTTCAGCCGGCTGGGAGAACGGAGGCGCGCGCCATGGCGAAGCCGCACAAGCACGCGAGCTTGCGGTTGCGGGCGACAACCAAGCTGGCTGATTCCGATGTCGCCCAGCTGGCCAGGACGGCCGCTGAGCATGCCTCGGTAAAAGTACCTCAGTGGTCGTCCGTGCGCCTGGACAGAGCCGAGCCCGGTCTGCTGGTCTTCTCCGTCCGTGGCCCCGGCGGGCTGGTCGAGCAGCTGGTCTTCCAGCTCAGCGCGACTTTCGCTGGCGGGTCCACGACGCTGAGATCCCGGATCCTGAGATACAAGACGACACGGGCGGCACTGCTGGGCTTCATCCCGGTCGCCCCGAGACAGATGCTCGGGCTCCAGGCACACCGGAAGTGGCTGTCGAACTTCGCCGACGCCCTGCGGCGGGCCGACCCCATGGCGCAGATCGAGATCAGCGGCCCGGTGACTGGAACCGCGGGGATGAGGTTCTGAGGTGTGAGTAAAGAAACGTTAAAGGAGGCCATACGCCCTCCGCCCGGTCATCTCTAATGACCCGTCGGGGGGAAACTGTGGAAAATAGTTCTCTAAATGATATTAAAGATATCAATTCGGACAATCTTATCGCCGACCCGGATCGCATCGCGACGCAGCAGGACTTCGGCCGTGAGCTGACGGCGGCCAGGCTGCGCGCCGGGCGGACGGTGCGACAGGTCGCCAGAGAGTCGGGGCTCCCGATCAGCACGACCGGAGACTACTTCTCCGGGCGCCATCTGCCTGGTTACGCCCAGCGTGACCAGCTTGTCAAAATCCTTGCGGCCTGCGGCGAGACCGATCCGCGCCGAGTGGCGCAGTGGAGCGAGGCCCTGCGCCGGGCCAAGCGATCACCGGGTCGCCGGGCTGCTGGCGGTGACATCCCGTACCGCGGCCTGGCCCGGTTCGAGCCGGAGGACGAGCGCTGGTTCTTCGGCCGCGAGGAGATCGCCGAACGGCTCGCCGACCTTGCCGCGCAGGACGCTGCGAGCCGTGCCGCCGGTGGCGCAGGCGACGGCGGCGGGCTGCCGCTGGTTCTGGTCGGCCCGTCGGGCTCAGGCAAGTCATCGCTCCTTCGGGCCGGCCTCGTGCCACGTCTCAGCGGACCAGTCGCGATCGTCGAGCCGTCTGCCACGCCTCGCGCGGCGCTCACTGCCGGGCGGGCCGAGGTGACAGATTCCGGCGCTTCGCCGACCGTCATCGTCGACCAGCTCGAGGCAGTCTTCACGCAATGCCAGGACGAGACGGAACGGCGGGCCTTCATTGCCGACGTCGCCGAGCTCGCCAGCAGATCGCTGGTCGTGCTGGCGCTGCGGGCAGACTTCTACGCCCACGCGCTTCGCTATCCCGAGCTAGCCCGCGCACTGCAGGCCCGTCAGCTGGTGCTCGGCGCGATGACGACCGAGCAGGTCCGCCGGGCGATCATCGAGCCCGCCCGCATGGCCCGGCTCGATGTCGAGGACGGCCTGGTCGAGCTGCTGCTCAGAGACCTCAGTCCGCCCTCGGCCAGAGCCGCTCTCAACGGCTCTGGCACAGCACACGCCGACGCGCCGAGGGCGGGCGAGGGGAGCGCCTACGAACCGGGCGCGCTGCCGTTGCTCTCGCATGCGCTGCTGGCCACCTGGGAGCGCAGCCGGGGTGGCGTCCTGACGACTGCTGACTACCTCGCCAGCGGTGGGATCAGGGAGGCGCTGATCCGGACCGCCGAGGAAGCCTATGGCGGGCTGCCGGAGACCGAGCAGCAGCTTGCCCGGCGCCTGTTCCTGCGGCTCGTGCATGTCGCCGACGACGTTCCGCCGACCCGAGCGACGGTGCGACTCAGCGACCTGCGTGACTGGGGCGCCAGCGACGTCGAGCACCTGCTCGGCAGGTTTGTCGACGAACGGCTGATCACCGCGGACGCCGGCACTGCGGAGATCACCCATGAGGCGCTGCTCGCCGCGTGGCCACGGCTGCGCTCCTGGGTCGAGGCCGGCACCGAGGACCTGAGGATCCATCGCCGGATCGAGGAAGCAGCCCGCAGCTGGAAGGCAGCGGACCGGGAACCTGCTGCCCTCTGGCGCGGCAGCCAGCTCGAGACCGCGAGGGACTGGGTGGCGGACGCGGACAACCGTGCTTCGCTCGCGCCGCTGGCCGGCGAGTTCGTCACCGCAGCAGTGGCAGAGGAGGCCGCTCGCGAGCGTGCCGAGCGTCGCCGGACCCGGCGGCTGCAGCGCCTGGTCGCCGCGCTGACTGCGCTGACCGTCGCGGTGCTGGGGCTCGCGGCCTACTCCTTCGACCAGCGCCAGACGGCCACAACCGCGCGTGACGACGCGAACTCGCGCGAGATCGCACTCGAGGCGAGCCAGGTGCGCGGGCAGGACCCGCGGCTTGCCGCGCAGCTCAGCGTGGCCGCATACAACATCGCGCAGACCCCGCAGGCGGCCGCGAACGTCATCGACTCGACCGACGCGCCGGCGGCTACCCAGCTGATCGACTCGACGAGCATTGTCCAGTGGGTCAGCGTCAGCCCCGACCACAAGCTGCTCGCCGTCACGACCGCGGGCGGGACACTCCGACTGTGGAGCGTTGCAGATCCGGACCATCCGGTGCCGGTCGGTGCCCCGCTGGCCGACGACAGCAAGGACCCGCTCTACACGGCTGCCTTCAGCCCGGACGGCAAGATCCTGGCGGCGGCCGGGGCCGGGGAGGTGGTGGAGCTGTGGAACGTCAGCGATCCCGCGCGCCCGGTCCGGCTCCCGTCGCTGACCGGACCGACATACACCGTGTACTCGATAGCGTTCAGCCCGAACGGCACCATCCTGGCCGCGGGCAGCGCGGACAAGACCGTGCGACTGTGGGACATCGCTGATCCGGCTCACCCGGTAGCGCTCGGCGGGCCGCTAAGCGGCGGCGCCAGCTTTGTCGAGTCGGTGGCGTTCAGCCCCGACGGCCAGCTGCTGGCCGCTGCCAACGAAGCCGGAACGGTCCTGCTGTGGAATGTGGCCAACCCGGCCCGGCCAGTTCTGCTGGGCCAGCTACCGACGGACGGCCATCAGCTGTCGTCGGTGGCATTCAGTCCAGATAGCGCCACACTGGCCGTCGGCAGCCAGGACTTCAAGGTCTGGCTATGGACGGTGGGTCCGAAGGGCGCCAAGCCGGACGGCACGCTGACGGGGGCCACCGACTGGGTGAATACCGTTGCGTTCAGCCCGAACGGCCAGCAGCTCGCAGCCGGGACCTCAGACGCCAGTGCGCTGGTGTGGAATATGTCGACTCGCGCGCTGACCGACACGATGCCGCTCCCGCTGCCGGTCACATCGGTTGCCTGGGACGGCTCAGGACGCCTGGCCGCGGGTGATAGCGACGGCACGGTGTCGATCTGGACGCTGCCGAGTCCGGTTCTCCAGGTCGGCAGCCTGGCTACTGCCGTCGCTTACAGCCCTGGCGGCAGCACTATCGCGGCTGGCGGCTACAGCGTGGAACTGTGGAACGCCGCGACCCGTGAGCTGATCGCCTCACAGCCGCTGCCGGCCGACGACTACGTGAACGGGCTCGCCTACTCGAAGCGCGGTCTGGTCGCGGCCGCGCTGAGCGACGGCATGGTCGAACTCTGGCAGGCCGGTCAGACGCTAACCCCGCTTGGCGCGCCATTCCGTGTGACGACCACGGGTATGGCTGAATCGGTCGCGTTCAGCCCCAATGGCACGCTGCTCGCTACTGGCGCCGACGACGGGACGCTGCGGCTATGGTCGCTGGCCGATCCGGCCCGACCGCAGCAGCTCTCTTCGGTGCCCGACTCGCACGATCAGGTCTACACAGTTGCTTTCGCTCCGGACGGCTCGATGCTCGCCGCGGCCAGCACCGACAACGCCACCCGGCTGTGGAGCGCTGCCGACCCGGCTCACCTCCGTCTGCTGAGCAAGCTGGGCGGCCTGAGCAACTATCCGATCGGTCTGGCCTTCAGCCCGGACGACAGGCTGCTCGCTGTCGGCAGCGCCGACAAGACCGTCCAGCTCTGGAACATCGCAAACCCCGCCCGTGCGGCGCTGACCGGCGCTCCCCTCGCCGGCCCGACCAGCGCTGTCTGGGGCCTGGCGTTCAGCCCGAACGGCAAGATGCTCGCCGGCGCAGTCACCAACGGCACCGTCTGGCTGTGGAATCTCGCCGATTCAGCGCACCCGTCAGTTGTCGCGACCCTCACCGGACCGGCCGGGCAGGTGTACTCGGTTGCGTTTTCTCCCTCGGGAACGCAGCTCGCAGGTGCCAGCAGCGACGGCACCGTCCACCTCTGGGACGCGAGCGCGGCCGGGGCCAGGGCAGCCATCTGCGCCTCGGCGGGCGATCCGATTACCAGGCAGGAGTGGGCGATCTACGTCCCCGGCGTGCCCTATCGCGCGCCCTGCCGCTAGCTTACGAGGACCTGAGGGGCCGGCTGCTGAAAGACGATTGCTGAAAGACGACTGCTGACGGGTCGGCTCGACCGGTCAGTCGGGCTTGCGCGCGCGGCTGGGGGCCACTCTGGGCGGCTCGCCGGGCTGCTTCGGGTAGACCGGCGGCCACGGCGCGTCCATCAGGCCCGAAGCCAGGTCGCGCTCGCTCATCGCCAGGAACGGCTCGAGCGACTGGAGCTCGTCAGTCATTCGCTGCCATGGATCGCCGACGGCTGCCAGCCGGGCGGGCAGCGACGAGATCGTGAACTGGTCCGGATGGATCTCGCTGATCTCGTCCCAGTGCACTGGCGTGGACACCTGCGCGCCCGGCCGAGCGCGCACGGACCACACGCCGAACACGGTCTTGTGCGGAGCGTTCTGGTTGAAATCGACGAATACTCGCTGGCCGCGCTCCTCCTTCCACCACGCCGCAGTGATCAGGTCCGGCCGCCGCCGTTCCAGCTCACGGGCGATCGCGACCGCGGCGCTTCGGACCTGGTAGGCGTCCCAGCGGGACTGCAACCGCACGTACACGTGCAGGCCGCGGTTGCCGGTCGTCTTCGGGTAGCCGGTCACGCCGAATTCATCGAGGAGGACCCGGAGCTCGGCGGCCGCGAGCTGGATGTGACCAAAGTTCGTGCCAGGCGACGGGTCCAGGTCGATGCGCAGCTCGTCCGCGTGCTCCGGATCGGCTGCCAGGTACGGCCAGACGTGCAGGCCCAGGCAGCCCAGGTTCACCGCCCACAGCACGTGGTCGAGGTCTGCTGCCACCAGGGCCTGCGACGTGGTGCCGTTGGGTGTCGCGACTACCGTGGTCTGCAGCCAGGACGGCGCGTTCTTCGGCACCCGCTTCTGGAAGAACGACGGCCCGCCCGCGCCATCCGGATAGCGCTCGAGCAGCACCGGCCGGCCGCCGATCACGCGCAGCAGCGGCTCGGCAACGCGCACGTAGTGCTCGGCAAGCGCTCGCTTGGTCTCGCCGTGCTCGGCAAAGTAGACCTTGTCCCCTGAGGTGATCAGGTCCAGCCCGTGCCCGCTGCCGCTCACGCGGTAGGGCCCATCACGGGACCGCCGCGCAGGGGCAGGTGGCGCAGGATCTGGTAGTCCAGCGTCGGGTAGACGGTCTCCCGGACCAGGATCAGCTCGTCCACCTCGGTCTCGACCGAGATCGACTCGGCCGCGACCTGCCGCAGCAACGCCGCCGGGTCGGCCAGCGGCTCGCGGTAGCGCAGCAGCGTGACGTGCACGATCCCGAGGGCGTCGTAGGTAATGGGCCAGTCCAGGCCGAGGGCGGCGGTGAGCTCGCGCCGGAACGGGGCCATCGCGTTCGGTTCCTCCGCGACGGCGATGACGGCCTCGCTCGTCATCACGATTTTAATGAAACGTAGCCGCATCGGGCCGGTCCCGTCGGTCAGGCCCGTGATGATCTTGAGCCAGTCATCACCCTGCTCCTGCCAGATCTCGTCCTTCGGCCGGATGAACCTGGCCCGGGTCCCGAGCAGCCAGGCGACGCTGTTGTGCAGCTGGGATGCTGGCTGCCGAAGCAGCGACGGCTCGGCCTCAAGCACCCTGTCCTGCACTGCGGTGAGCCCTGCCGCGGCGGCCGGATCGGGCCGGAACATCAGGATGTAGCCAAGCGTCGGCTTGCCCCAGTCCGAGGTGATCTGCAGCTGGCCAGCCTGCACCGCCGGAGCGTGCCTGGCCTGGATGTCAGTCATCGCCAGCCACGCTAGCCGATCGGCGGCCGGTCGGGGCGCTGCGCCGGGCTCGGCTGCTGGCGGCGCGTGCTCGCGGGCGGACCGGCCGCCGGATGCGGCCTGACGGCGTCTTGCGGGGTGAGGCCGGAGGCCAGCACGTTCCGGGCATAGGGTTGTTTGGCTACCAGCCCTTCTTCCTCGATACGGAGCAGGCACGACGATGACCGGTCCCGAGTTCAGCCAGCGCCTGGCGGATGTCGCCGCGCAGCCCAATGGCGGTGCCGCCGCGGCGGCGACCCTGCGGCAGTGGCTGGCGGCGGACCAGCCGTTTGTCGACGGAGCTGAGCTGCGGAGGTTCGCCGAGCACGCGCCGGCCGGGCTGATCGTCGACTCCTTCAGGACCGATATCCCGTTCGGCACCGGCGGGCGTCGCGGCCGGGTCGGCATCGGGCCGAACCGGATCAACCTGCGCACGCTGGCGCTGACGGTCGCCGGGCACTGCGAGTTCCTGCGCCAGACCGCGGGGCCGTCCGCCAGCGGCCTCGTGGTGGTCGCCAACGACACCAGGGTCTTCAGTGACATCAACGGGCTGCTGAAGTTCATGGGTCCGGACTTCTCGCTGCTGGGTACAAGCTCGCGCAGCCTGGCCCTGCTCGCCTGCGAGCTGTATGCGGTGTACGGCTTCGAGACCTGCATGACCTCGCCGAAGGACGCGGACGCGTACATGCCGACGCCTGAGCTGTCGTTCGCGATCCGGGAGCTGGGCGCGGCGGGCGGCCTCAACGTCTCGGCGTCGCATAACCACCCGGACGACAACGGCTTCAAGGTGTACACGCCCGCCGGCGGCCAGTACTGCCCGCCCGACGACGCGACGCTGGCCCGCACGGTGCAGCAGGTGGAGCTGCCCGCCGACCTGGCGGAACTGGCCGCCCGGCACGTCGGCGCCGCCGCGGAGATCCCCGGCCAGGTGCACCGCAACTACATCAGCATGTACGTCGACCGGGACGCCGTGGTCTGCGCCTCGTCGGCCGGGCTGCGTGCGGGAGTGCCGGTCGTGTACACGCCGATGTGCGGGACCGGTCTCGCCTCGGTGGCCGAGACTCTCACCGAAGCCGGCTATCAGGTGCACGTCCCGCCGGACCAGTACCCGGACGGGTCGTTCGCCCCGATCCCGCTGCGGTCGCCGAACCCGGAGATCCCCGGTGCAGCGGACCCGGCAATCGAGTTCGCCGGCCCGGTCGGTGCGGAACTAGTCCTGTCCACCGACCCGGACGCGGACCGGCTCGGCGTTGAGGTTCAGGTCGGACCGGACGAATGGCAGCACCTGACCGGGAACCAGATCGGCGCGATCATCGCCTACTTCCTTATCGCTGACCCGGACGGGCCGCAGCTCGCCGGGCCCCTGATCACAACGGTGGCGACTAGCCGGGTGCTGCGCGCGATCGCGGCGCTCGGCTCGGGTGTCGAGGTCACCGACGACCTGATGATCGGTTTCAAGTTCGTCGGGCAGCTGCTGGACGTGCTGGCGGACGCCTCGACGTCGCCGGTGCCGCTCGTGCTGGCGAGCGAGGAGAGCCACGGCTACCTGACCACGACGAGCCTGCGGGACAAGGACGCGGCGTCCGGCGCATTCTTCATCGCGCACCTGCACGCTCTGCAGCGCAGCGCGGGCCGGACGCTGTGGGACTACCTGATGGACGTGTTCGACCGCGTCGGCGTGCACATCGAGCACGGCAGGTCGCTGGTCCTGCTCGGCGCGGACGGCGCCGAGAAGATCAGGTCCGTGATGGCCTCGCTCCGGGCCGAGCCGCTCCGCCACCTCGGCGGCGAGCCGGTGACGGAGCGGCACGACTTCCTCGTGGACGGCACGGCCGGGCCGCTCACCGAGGGCGAGAAGGCCTCCCGCGACGTGCTCGAGTACGTCAGCGAGCACTACCGGATCGTGGTGCGCCCGTCGGGCACCGAGGCGAAGCTGAAGTACTACTTCGACTATGCCGAGCCAGTCATGGCCGGCGGGGGTGCGGCTGCTGAGCGCTACCCCGCGGTGGCGCCCCGGGTGTGGGCGGACAGCTCGGCCGTGTATGCCGACCTCGCCAGGCGGGCCGGTTACGAGCTGCCAGCCGGGGCACTTGACCTGCCGGATGTCATGCCGGTGCAAGACAAGCTCCGGCAGGCGGGAAGCTAGGCTCAGCAGAGCGGCAGCAGGCGATCGCGAGCGGACGGGGCGAGCGCGCGGAGAGCGAGCGGAGCGCGCGCAACGCGCGGGGACGGGGCGGCGATGGATGAGCGGGCCGGTCAGCCGGCGACAGCCGCGGACCTGGTGGACGTGCCGAAGATGGTGACGGCCTACTTCGCCGAGCACCCGGACCCGTCGGAACCGTCGCAGCAAGTGGCGTTCGGGACATCAGGGCATCGCGGCAGCGCGCTGCGGCTGTCGTTCAACGAGGATCACATCGCCGCTGCCACCCAGGCCATCTGCGAGTACCGGGCCGGCGAAGGAATCACCGGCCCGCTGTTCCTCGGCCGGGACACGCACGCGCTGTCCGAGCCGGCCATGGTCACCGCACTTGAGGTGCTCGGCGCCAACGACGTGCAGGTACTGATCGACAGCAGGGATGGCTACACGCCGACGCCGGCCGTGTCGCGCGCAATCCTCAGGTACAACGACCCGGATCGCGCCGCGTCCGCGGGCAGGAGCGGGACCGCGGACGGGATCGTCGTGACACCGTCGCACAACCCGCCAGAGGACGGCGGCTTCAAGTACAACCCGCCCGACGGCGGCCCGGCCGGCTCGCACATCACCGCCGGCATCCAGGCTCGCGCGAACGAGCTGCTGGCCGGCGGCCTGCGCGAGGTCCGCCGCATTCCGCTGGCGCAGGCCCGTGCGGCGGCGGGCCGGTTCGACTTCCTCGGCGAGTACGTGGCGGCGCTGCCGTCAGTGGTGGACCTCGAGGTGATCCGCGCCGGACGGGTGCACATCGGCGCGGATCCGCTCGGCGGCGCCAGCGTCGGCTACTGGGCCGAGATCGCCGACCGCTACGAGCTCGACCTGACCGTGGTGAATCCCGACGTCGATCCGACCTTCCGGTTCATGACCCTGGACTGGGACGGGCGCATCCGGATGGACTGCTCGTCGCCGAGCGCGATGGCGTCGCTGATCGGCCGCCGGGCCGACTTCGCGATCGCCACCGGCAACGACACTGACGCGGACCGGCACGGCATCGTCACGCCGGACGCCGGGCTGATGAATCCCAATCACTACCTGGCCGCCGCGATCGACTACCTGTGCCAGCACCGCAGCGACTGGCCCGCCGCAGCCGCCATCGGCAAGACCATGGTCAGCTCGTCGATCATCGACAGGGTCGCGGACAGCTGCGGACGGCGGCTGCTCGAGGTGCCGGTCGGGTTCAAGTGGTTCGTGCCGGGTCTGCTCGATGGCAGCGTCGCCTTCGGCGGTGAGGAGAGCGCGGGCGCCTCGTTCCTGTGCCGGGACGGCCGGGTGTGGTCGACCGACAAGGACGGGATCATCCTGGACCTGCTGGCGTCGGAGCTGCTCGCGGTGACCGGAAGCACGCCCAGCCAGCGGTACCGCTCGATCGCCGACCGCCTCGGTGACCCCGCCTACGCCCGGATCGACGCGCCGGCGACCAGGGAGCAGAAGGCTGTGCTGGCGAAGCTGTCGCCGGAGCAGTTCACCGCTGCCGAGCTGGCGGGCGAGCCGGTGCTGGAGCGGCTGACCACGGCGCCTGGCAACGGCGAGCCGCTCGGCGGCATCAAGGTCGTCACGAAGGGCGGCTGGTTTGCCGCCAGACCCTCGGGCACGGAGGACGTCTACAAGCTGTACGCGGAGTCGTTCCGCGGCCCCGGCCATCTCGCCCGCATCCAGGCGGAGGCGCAGGAAGTCCTAGCCCGCGTGCTGACGTAGCGCGCCGATCTCGCGGTCGCGGATGGTAGACACGTCCTATGACCGCCGTCCCGGTGCCCGACCTTGGTGACGTGCTCGCGGCGCGTGAGCGCATCGCGCCTTACCTGCGCGCGACCGCGCTGTACCGGTATCCGGCCCTGGATGCCGTGACCGGAGCCGGTGTGTGGGTCAAGCACGAGAACCACCAGCCGGTCGGGGCGTTCAAGGTCCGCGGTGGCGTGAACCTGGTCAGCCAGCTCGGAGCTGAGGAACGAAACCGCGGCGTCATCGCGGCCTCGACCGGCAACCACGGCCAGTCGGTCGCCTACGCTGCGGCCTTGTTCGGAGTGCCCGCCGCGATCTGCGTGCCCGAGCAGGCCAACCCGGTGAAGGTCGAGTCGATGCGGGCCCTCGGCGCCGAGGTGGTATTCCACGGCCGTGACTTCGACGAGGCCCGCGAGCACTGCGAGAAGCTGGCCGCTGAACACGGGTACCGGTACATCCATTCCGGGAACGAGCCGCTGCTCATCGCGGGCGTCGCCACCTGCACGCTGGAGATTCTCGAAACCCAGCCGCAGACGCAGGCCATCGTGGTGCCGGTCGGCGGCGGCAGCGGGGCGGCGGCAGCCTGCATCGTGGCGAAGGCGGTGCGCCCGGCTATCGAGGTCATCGGCGTGCAGTCCGCGGCGGCGCCGGCCGCCTACCGGTCATGGCGGGCCGGGACGCTTGTCGAGGACAGCACGACCACGTTCGCGGAAGGGCTGGCCACCAGAACCCCCTTCGAGCTGCCGCAGCAGATCATGCGGGAACTGCTGGACGACTTCGTGCTGGTCGCAGAGGACGACCTGAAGGCCGCGACGCGGCTGATGATCGAGAAGACGCGCAACCTCGTCGAGCCGGCCGGTGCGGCTGCCCTCGCCGCAGTGCTGGCGGATCGCGAGCGGTTCGCGGGCCGGATGGTCGCGATCGTGTGCAGCGGCGGCAACATCAGCCCCGCCCAGCTAGCAGAACTGTGGTCGGCCGAGCCTCGCTGAGCCCTGCGCCCGCCTGCTCGTCACTCATGGTGAGAACGCAGTCACGCTCGCCATTGAGGTGGCTGCTGGAGCGGTGTACAGTCCGGCCACATGGACAACCAGGATGTTCCGGTACCCGCCGAACGCGGCCCGTTCGGCGGTCCAGCTGCGCGCCCGGTGACGCGGACTGACGCACCGGCGCGGCACACCAGGGCACGGACATCGTCCGGTCTCGCTGATCAGGTGCCGGCGCCAGAACCAGCACCGGAGGAAGGCGAGCCGGCCGAACGACCGGCCGCACCGGCGTCCAGCCAGGAACGGGCGCACATGAGGAGCGGCACCGTCGACACCACTCCGGTCGCTCAGCGCTTCCCGCGGTCGGGCGAGTGAGGAAGCCCGATGCAGATTAACTTCCAGAACGGCTACTCGTCGCCGGTCTACGTTGCCATCGCTCTGTACGACACCAACTGTGACCCGCCGTGGGCTAGCCAGGGCTGGTGGGGCATCGAGCCCGGTGCCACGGTACACGTCGCGAACACCTGCAACCGGTACCTGGTCTTCTACGCTGAGGCGGTCGACGGCACCTACTGGGCCGGGCCGTACCAGTTCGAAGTCGCTGAGTCGGCGTTCTTCTTCTGCCCCACTGCGGAGATCGGCTTCTCCGGCGCAACCGTCGGAATGCGGGAGATCGATGACGGTATCGGCAGTGTCTGCTGGCCATGGGACAGCTACACGGTAGAACTAGTCGGCTGACCGCTGCTCGCGTAGCTTAGGCGAGGTGCCGCAAGCCTTCATTCGCCCGTACCAGCCAGCCGATCTGGACGACCTCTACCGGATCTGCCTGCAGACGGGTGACAGCGGCCAGGACGCCACCGAGCTGTTCGACGACCCGCTGATCCTCGGCCACGTTTTTGCCGCGCCATACGGTGTGTTCGAGCCATCGCTCGCATTTGTCGCGGAGGATGACCTCGGCGTCGGCGGGTACATTGTCGGAGCGCTGGACACCAGGGCTTTCGAGAAGCGGCTGGAGACCGACTGGTGGCCGGCGCTTCGCGACCGGTACCCCGCACCGTCAGCCGAGATTCCACCGGATCAGTGGACCCCAGATCAGCGTGCGGCCTGGATCATCCACTTTCCGCTCCGGGTGTCGGACGACCTCGCGGAGCGCTACCCGTCGCATTTGCACATCAACCTCGTGCCACGGCTGCAGTCGCAGGGGCTCGGCCGGGCACTGATGGAAACGCTCCTGCGCGCACTCCGGGAGCGGGGATCGGCCGGACTCCACTTCTTCGTCTCGCCCGCTAACCACCAGGCAGCAGACTTCTACCGGCATCTCGGCTTCACGCTGTTCGCTGCCGACGGCCCTCTCATCTTTGTCCTGGATCTGCACGCAGCCGCCTGACCAACTCGTCCTGCGCGAGCACCTCATAGAGCAGGAGGGCTGCAGCGATAGCGGCGTTGAGCGAGTCGCAGCTGCCGAGCATCGGAATGGCGGCAGTGCTGTCGGCAGCGGCCAGCCACTCCGGGGCCAGGCCGCGTCGCTCGCTCCCGACGATGATGGCCAGCGGGCCGCGGTAATCAATGTCGCGGTAGGAACGGCTGCCAGCGGGATCGGCGGCGACGATACGGAAGCCCTGGTCGCCCAGCCACTGTCGTGCTGCCGCGCGTCCGGCCGCGACGACCGGCACGGTCAGCGCGGCGCCCATGCTTGCCCGGACGACAAGCGGGTGGCCGAGCCCGAATCCCGGCTCGACAACCACCACTCCCGCGGCGCCGGCAGCGTCGGCGCAGCGGATCAGCGTGCCGAGGTTGCCGGGCAGATCCCAGCCGTCCGCGACCACAACCCGGGTGCGCGGGCCGACGGCGACGTCATCCAGCGTCCGCGCGCGGACCTCGCCGAGGGCGGCGATGCCGTCCGGATGATCACGGTCAGCCAGGCGGGCGAGGACCCGCTCGCTGACCTCGTATCCTTCGGCCGCCGCGCGCACCGCGCTGCGTGCCACCGCTCGCCCCTCGGCGCGATGCAGCAGCGCCGGGCAGACGAAGACGGCCTGCAGCCTCAGGCCAGCTGCCAGCGCCTGTCCGATCATCCAGGTGCCTTCGAGCGCCATCGTGCCAGCCGGGCCGCTGGTTGCCGGACGGCGCTTGACGGCGAGGAACTCCCGGACCCTCGGGTGCTTGACACCTGCAGGTGTCAGTACTGCGCGATACGGCTCGGGCATCGCGTGCCTCCTGGCCTGTCAAGGCAGGAGGACTCAGTGCGTGCCGGAACTCACCTCACTGACGGAGGGAGGGCGCGCGCCGTATCTCCCGCCGCTTCCTCCGACGCATTCAGGAAGCGGCGGGCGCCAGGCATTGGCGGTGTCGCCTTTGTTCGCAGCCTTCTGACGTGGCTGGAGCCGGGCTTACGCACCCGGTCAGGATAGACAAGGCCAGCCCGGAGACGCTTCTCATTTTTGGGCGGCAGGTCTGGATAGCCCGATGATGGTTCCGCGCTGTCAGTTGGCGGCCGCGGAGCGGCGAATGCGCGCGGTGGCGCCGGGCTTCGGGGTGGCCGGGTTGAGCGGCAGCCGCGACGGGGGCTTGATTTCCGCCAGCCTCAGGTAGGTCACCAGGCGCTGCCCGCCGCGGGTCGACAGGCTGGCGAGGACCTGCTGGAGCTCGGCGACGTCGCGGGCCACGACGGTCAGGATGTAGTCCGTCTCGCCGGCGACGTTGTCGGCCGTGATGATCTGCGGCAGCGCCCGGATCTGATCTTCGAAAACCCGGGTTGACCGCGGGTCGTGCCGGGCGAGGGTAGCGGTCACGAACAGCTGCAGCGGGAACCCGGCGGCTGCCGGGTCGAGCTGGGCGCTGATCACGCGGATGACACCGGACTGCTTCAGTGCGCGAACCCGGTGCAGCGTGGCTGCGGGGGACAGCCCGGTGAGACGGGCCAGCTCGACGTTCGTGCGGTCGGCGTCAGCCTGCAGCGCAGTGAGTAGCTGGATGTCAATTTCATCAAGCTGAACAGCCATATCACAAAACAATATCTTGTTCTAGCGCCTGAGTGCCAAATTCCGGCCAGTCGGTTGGTTCCCTGAGGTCATGACCACCGACCGTCACCGTGCCGTTGCCGCGCTCACCGCCGCCGGGCTAGCCTGGGGCACCACCGTGCCGCTGTCCAAGCTTGCGCTGGGCTGGCTCCCGCCCGGGTGGCTCACGGTCGTTCGCTTCGGCCTGGCCTCGGCCGTGCTCCTGGCTGTCGCCTCCCGCGTGGGACTCCGCAGTGCCATGACCCCTCGCGTGCTCGCCTCGGGCGCGCTCGGCTACGGCGGGGCGGTCGTCCTGCAGAACGCCGGCATCACCCGGACCAGCGTCACGCATGCAGCGCTGCTCATCGGTGCCGCTCCGGTACTCGTCGCGGTCGTCGCGGCCCTGTGGCACCGCACTGTGGCGCGGCCGGTGGCGTGGGCCGGGTTCGCGGTGTCCCTCGCGGGCGTCGGTCTCATCACCGGCGGTCGCGGCGGCGGCGCCACCATCGGCGGCGACGCTCTGGTGCTTGCCTCTCTGCTCGTCTCGGCCACGTTCACCGTGGCGCAGGGCCGCCTGCTGCGCGGCCGCGATCCGGTCGCGCTCACGGCCGTGCAGTTCCTCGGCGCGGCCCTCGCAGCCCTGCCTTTCGCTGTAATCACCGAAGGCATGCCCGCGACCCCGAGCGGTGCCAGCACTGTCCTTGCAGTCGCTGGCCTCACGATCGGAGGCACGCTGCTGCCGTTCACGCTCTTCGCCTTCGGGCAGAGCCGGGTGTCCGCGGAAGTGGCCGGGGCCTTCTTCAACCTCGAGCCCCTCGTCGGCGCGGTGGCAGGCGTGGTCTTCTTCGGCGACCCGGCCGGCCCGGTGCAGCTCGCCGGCGGTGCGGCCGTGATCGCCGGCATCGCGCTGAGCATGCTGCCGCTCCTCGCCGGCGGCCAGCGCCGCTCTATGCCGCGACGCACTGACCACACCCTGCCGACGTCCGATTCTGGCCGGCACAACCGCATCGGGCGGCTCGCGACCGGACCGTAGGCTCACATCCGTGGAAGCCTACGAATCGGTGTCTTCCTGGCGCCAGCCGATGCCGGCGCCGGCATCTGCCGAGCGGACAGCTCTGATCGACGGGGTCGCTGCCCGGATAGCCGCTCTCGATCCGGGCCGGCTACGGGTAGCTGTCGACGGCATGACCTGCGCCGGCAAAACCAGCTTCGGTCATGAGCTGGCTGCCGCACTGCGCCGGCTTGGCCGTCCGACGATGCGGGCGTCGCTCGACGATTTCAAGCATCCGTGGCGGCACGCCCGCGAGCACGGCTACGACCGGCTCAGCGGTGAGGGCTACTACCGGAACCCGTACGACTTCCGCTCGGCCCGCGACCTGCTACTCGAGCCAGCCGGCCCGGCGGGCTCCGGCCTGGTCGCGCTGTGCGGGCATGACCCGCTGACCGGTGCGGATCACCGGGACAAGCGGATCAGCGCGCCGGCCGGCGCGATCCTGGTGGTGGACTCGGTGTTCGCGTTCCGGCCTGAATACAACGACTGCTGGGAATACCGCATCTGGCTCGACGTAGACGCCGGCACCGCGCTGCGGCGCGGCATCGCCAGGGACGGAGCCGCGGAGGGCGTGGCGGAAGCAACGCGCGTGCACCGCGACCGCTACCACGTCGCCGAGGCGATCTACGTAGCGGAAGTCCGCCCGCAAGCCCTGGCCGACGTCATCATCGACAACCGGGATTTCGCCAGCCCGCACATGCTGCCGCGTGCTGCTGAAGTTGCCGAAGCGGGCGACGCCTCGCCCGGAGCCTAAGGTCGGACAAGGCCGGACAGGTCCGAATGGTTCTGGCGTGATCCGAAGGTGCGCGCCCAGCGTCTTCCCTGAAGCAGCACTCCCATCGTGATTTGCCGCGGCGCCCTCTGATAGGCGGTCTGATGACGGCTCTGTCCGGCCGGCAGCGACGTTCTGCCGTCTTTGCCATGCTCTCGGGGATCTTCGTTATTGGCGTTGTTGCGCTCATCCTGGTCGCGGGATTCCGCCAAACAGCGGATGTCTCGTGGCCGATTGGCGGCTCGGTCGCCACCGTGTACATAACGGTTCTCGTTGCGGTGATGGCGCTGAAGAGCGCATCGGCAGAGCCCACCGCCGACAGCCTTTCGCACGCGCGGAGTCGCCTCCGCAGCGTTGTCGACAGCGAGGTCGCCAAGCAAGCGAGAGCCCTGATCGCCCGAGGCGTGCTCACGGTGCCGTGGACGGGCAGTCAGTTAGCTGCGGAGTCGAGCTTGTCCGACCTCGCGTACTCCGTCGGGGCAGGCGGCCAGCTCATCGTCTTCGGCGAAAGCCAGTCGGGCAAGACCACACTGGCAGTAAGGCTCGCGCAGGAACTCGCCGCGCAGTCCGCCCGCCAGCCCGTCCTGTTCAGCCTTTCGACGTGGCCTCGCAACGTCAAGCTGCAGGACTGGATGATGCACACCCTGCAATCGGCGTACGGGCTCGGGTCGGCTTCGGATGCTGAGATCGCGAATGAGACATTCCGCGATGGTGGGATAGTCCCGATCCTGGACGGGCTCGATGAGATTGACGCGAGCGATCGGCGCGAGGCCGCCGACATCATCCACCTGTTCATCGGCGACAATCCGGCGGTACTGACTTCGATCCCCACTCCGGAAACCGAACTGGCGGCGCGGGCGGCGCTGTCTTCTGGCGAGATCATCAGGCTCTCGCCAGCAACTCCGGAATCGGTCGCCGAGTACTTGCTGGCTGGCGCGCTCGCAGAGCAGGACGAACTGGCGGCGCTTGGTTCCTACTTGGTCACGGACCGGGGATCCGAGGTCAGCAAGGCGCTGTCATCTCCGCTGATGGCGTGGCTAGCTAAGACGATCTATGCCCTCGGGGCCTACTCACCCGACTCCGGCATCGCCCGGCCGACTGAGCTGGCTGACCTGACCATGTTCCCGGACGCCGAGTCGATTGAAACGCATCTCCTGCGGAGCCTGCCCACGGCCGCGTTTGGCCTGTACAAGATCAGCCAGAGCACTACCAGTGGTCCCCGCTCGGCGGTCTTCAAACCCGAGCAAGCGGATCGCTGGCTGGGCTTCCTTGCCGTGCGTGCGACAAAGCGGATCATCGCCTTCTGGGAGTTCCGTGGCTATGCGCCCCTGTTCAGGATTGCCCTCCTCGGCGCGGCTGTAGCCGGGTGCCTTATTGCGATCGTCGGCGCCGACGTGCCGTACCTGTCTGGTGTGGGCTACTTCGCATTGCTCGCCGGTGCCTTTTTCGGTTTCGGCTGGGCGGATGGCTATGCGGCGACGCGGGACAAGGTGAACGATCCGCAACGGATCGGCTTCGGCTACGCGGGAAGAGCCGATGGCGACCGGTCTCTGCACCTCCGCAGGCTGGCGCATGGCATCACGGCAGCCGTGGTGGCCTATGCAGCTGGCGTCGTCACCCAGGTCGTCCGCGGGCACCCAGACTTGTCCTTCGGTCTCAGTGGCGCTCGCTTCGGTGCGGCAGCGGCCTTCGCAACCATCTTGTGCTTTGCCGTCGCCAATTTCGGTGCCCGGACGGCGGCGCGGATCCTGTTGCGCAGTTCACGAATGGACTCTCTCACCGGCGCCAACGCAGCAGACCCGCTAGCGGCTATAGTCAGCGATCGCCGCTCAGGAGCCGTGATCCTGGCAGTTGCAACGATCACGCTCGGTGCCGGTATCGCGGTTTATGATGCTCTCTTCCTGTCGATGGACGCTGCCTGGAACGTGCTCATGGCGCCAGTCGGCGCGCTCGCTGCAGCGTTCATCTGGAATGAGTGGATCTGTTTCAAGGTCGCGCATCGATGGCTCGCATTCCGCGGCCGCTTGCCCCACCGGCTCAGCAAGTTCCTATGGCAATGCCATCAAGTTGGCATCCTGCGGAAGAACGGCAATCATTTCGAGTTCCGGCACCGAAGGCTGCAGGACAGTCTCCGGGTGGCCGAAGAGGCACGTCGAAGGTGCTGATTCAGCTTGAGATAATCGGCTGATGCGCCTTGAGACGATAAGCGGCAGCGGCGTCGTGAGCCTCTCCGACCTAGCCCACGTCATCCTTCCCGGGCGGGGGAGAGACAAGGCAGGAACCGGCCTTACCTGCCAGGCACGAGACCGGGTCGCGCTGGCGCGGAGCCTTTATGATCTTGTCGTGAAACCGAGCAATGGCCGGATAATCTGCTCTGGCTACAAGTCTCCGATAGACACTAACGGCCAGAGTTGGTCGCCTCCCGACGCCCCGGCTGAGACCTTTGTTGGGATCCCGGAGGCAGACCTCATGCGGACCGAACTTATCGAGCTCGGCGTCCCCGAGGACAGCGTCCGCGCTGAGCGCCACTCGATCGATACCGTGACGAACTTTCTGCGAACGGAGCGCGAGGGGTGGTTCGGTGACCACCGGCCGGTCGGCATCGTGGCTCAGCGATCGCACTTGCAGCGGATGCTGCGCGTGATTGCTCCCCGCACACTCAGCCGCGGCTACCTCGGGATAGTCGTGCCAGAGGCAGAGGAAAGCCAGGAGAGCCGGCTTGCCAGCCTCGTCAGCGCCTGTATCCTCGCAGGCCTGCCGGACGACCAGCGCGCCATCAAGATAGCGGAGCGCCGGGCTGAAGGATGCTGGCGCCTGGCCCGGTTGGCAGGTATCCGCGAGTACCCGTGAACTCGACGCTCAGGTGCGGTCAGGCCGTCTCCGGCGGCGGAGTAGGGCTAGGTGGCGGAGCGGGGCTCGGCGGCGGAGCAGATGGCGGGGCAGAGCTAGCGGTCTCGGACGCACCGCTAGCCGGGGCGATCCGGTTCAGCAAGCAAATCGGGCACAGCAGGTTCAGCTTTTCGTGCCGGCCCTTCTCGTGCTCCCACGCGAAGTACGCCCCGCCAGCGAGAAGCAGGATGTTGAGGCCTCCGCCGAACGGAAGCATCCGGCCAGGTATCCGGCGATGCATAGCGGTTCACCAGCCCATCGATGAGGCGGCGCGATCGGGTGCGATCGCAGTGCAACCGGCCCAGTACATTGTGACACCAGATTCCCGGAGCTTGAGCGTCCGGTGAAGACTTCGGTGTCGGATACGGCCCGAAGTCTTCGCGATGACGGCGAAGCCCGATGATGGACGAGTGCGGGAGATTTCGGGCGGGGCACGGCCAGCGGCGGCGGTGGTCGTCAATGCGCGGATCAGCGATCCTGACCGGCTGCGCGAGGCGTGCGAGCGGGTAGCGGCAGCCTGCGGCTGGGCGCCGCCCGTGCTCTTGCCGACCACGGCCGACGACGCGGGCGCAGGAGTGGCGCTGCGTGCCGTAGCGGACGGCGCCGATCTGGTGATCGCGGCCGGCGGAGACGGAACGGTGCGCGCGTGCGCAGAGGCCGTGGCCGGAACTGACGTGCCGCTCGCCATCGTGCCGTGCGGCTGCGCGAACCTGACCGCGGTCGCTCTCGGCATACCGGCACGGCTCGGTGCCGCTCTCCGCGTTGCCCTGCACGGCCAGGATCGCTGCATCGACCTGGCGACCGCGGACGGAGCGCTGTTCACCGCCATGGCCGGCATTGGCCTGGACGCTGCCATCGTTGCGGCCACCCGGTCCGCGGCGAAGCGGCTGGCCGGCTGGCCGGCCTACGCAGCCGCTGCTACCGGGCAGCTGCTGCGGCCGCCGTCCCGGTTCACGATCCGCCTCGACGGCGGCGAGCCGCTCATCCGGCTGGCACGGTCGGTGGCGGTCGGGAACTCGGGCCTGCTGCCGGGCGGCTTCCCGATCATGCCGGATGCGCTCCTCGACGACGGCATGCTCGATGTCGTGATCCTCGCCCCGGCCGGGCTGCTCGGCTGGGCCTCCATCGGCCTTCGGGTCGTCGCCCGCAGCCGGCGCGACGACGTGCAGCTGGAGCGCCACCGCGCGCGGCGGGTTGTGATCACCGCTGACGGCGACCTGCCGCGTCAGGCCGATGGCGAGATGCTCGCAGCCGGCCGGTCGCTCACAGTCGAAGTGCGGCCGCATGCGCTCCGGGTTCGGGTTGGCCGGGCGCCGGAGTCATCCCTCGGCACCTGACCAGAGTGGCCCGGGCACCTCGAAGCCAACGCCGGTGCCCCACGAGTTGCGGTAGGCGACCTCGTGCACGGGCCGCCGCGGCGCGACCCCCCACCGGCCGGTGGGATAGCCGAACGACACAAGGCACGCCATGATCCAGTGCTCGTCAGCCGGAACGCCGAGTATCTCCAGCGCCTCCTCGCCATGGAAGCCGCCCAGGACCGAGGTCAGCGCGGTGCCGATGCCCTCCGCCCGGGCGGCGAGCTGCGCGCTCCACACTGCAGGGAAGATCGATCCGCCGCTCGTGTCACCGCGGATGAACGCGGCCAGGAACAACGGCACGTCCTCGAAGTGGTCGGCCAGGTGCTGTGCCGACGCCTGCACCCGGAGCAGCGAGGCGCTCGCCGCGTCGTCGGGATTCGCCCGCGCGTGCTCCAGTCTGGTCCGGTAGAGGGTCTCCCACAGCCGGGCGATCGCGTCCCGGTACAGCGGACCGAGCCTGGCCTTCACGTCGGGGTCGTCGATCAGCAGAAAGCGCCAGTTCTGCGTGTTGCCGCCGCTCGGCGCCCGGATGGCGGCGTCCAGGATGCGGGCCTGAACGTCGTCCGGGACGGGGTCGGGCCTGAGCCGGCGCATGGCTCGCGTCGTGTAGAGCGCTTCGCGGATGTCCATCTGGGCGACCTCTCGCTGCCCGGGGGCTGCTATTTGTGCGTCCTGGGCGGCCCGACCGACCCGGCCGGCGGAATCTTGCCGGGTCCGGTAGTGCTGCACGCGTTCGCCTGCGGATCGGTGACGAGCAGGGGTGCGGCCAGCGTCGGCGGCACGGCGAACGCCGCGGTGGTCAGGTCCAGAAGGTCAAGCATGGGCCAGGCGTTCGCGTCCCGGTAGGTCATGGCCGGCATGTTCCACTTGTACTCGGCGAGCGCGCAGATGCTGGTGTGGTCCATCACATGGTGGGACACGTAGTTCGGCTTGGAGAACGGCGAGATCACGGCCATCGGCACCCGGAAGCCGTACCGGCGGAACCTGTCGTAGACCCGGCCGCCCTTCGGAACGTCCGGCTCGATGTCGTCCGGGGCCAGCGCACGGGGCGGCGGCACGTGGTCGTAGTAGCCGCCGTGCTCGTCGTAGTTCCAGATCAGCAGCGTGGATCCCCAGGACGGCCCGGACATGACCGCGTTGATCACCGACGCGGCGAACTCCTCGCCGGCGGCGATGTTCTGGGGGTTCTCCTCGGACGTGACGTCGTAGTCCGGCTCCACCAGCGAGAAGGAGGGCAGGGTTCCGTTCGCGGCGTCGGCGTAGAACCCGGTCGCCGCAGTAGCGGAGGTAGCCGGGGCACCGATCGGCACAATGTTCTTGCCTGCGTTCTCCGCGTAGAGCCGGGGGTACAGGCCGAGAGTCGAGGCGGTGATCGACGTGCCGGAGATGTAGTCCTTCCAGCTCACGCTGACAGCGTCGAGCTTGTCGAAGATGGTGCCGTTCTTCGGGTACTGGGTGAGCGACGGAACGGTGTCGTTGACCATGCCGAGCGACGTTGCCGAGATCAGGAACCGGCGGTTCGGGTAAGTCTGGCCGAGCACCGAGCAGAAGTAGCGGTCACCGATCGGGAACACGCTGGCCATCGAGTAGTAGAAGGGCTGATCCGCCCCGTCCCAGTAGCCCATCGAGACCGGGCCGCTGCCGGACTTCACGAAGCCGTTGTTCTTGCCGCTGTTGAACTGGGTGTGGCTGTTCAGCCAGCTCTGACTCGGGCGCCCGCTGAGCTGGCAGGTGGTTGGCATGTGGAACGCGTGCTGGACGTCGCCGTTGGGGTACAGGTTGGTTTCGATCGGCTTTCCCTGCCGAAGGTGGAACCCGTCCGCACCGGGGCGCTGCAGCATGCCCAGCTTGTTGTCGTAGGAGTGGTTCTCCATCATCAGCACGACGATGTGCTCGATCTGCGGCAGGGAGTCATATCCCGCAGGCAGGTTCGGGAACGGCCGCGACCCTGGCTTGCGCGTGCGCTTCAGCTCGGGCATCGCGACAGCACTGGCTGCCGACCAGCCGGCCACGCCGACTCCGGCCGCGGCGACAAGCCCGGCCTGGAGCACGCCGCGCCTGCTGAGTCCGCTTCTATCCTGATCGCTCATCCGCTGCCTCCCGGGGACTGACCCATGGCCAAGGGCGATAGTACGGCCAGCGCAAGCAATCGGTAACGCTTTCTAACCGGAATCCCGCAATGTTCCCCTTCTAGGCCTCTGACGTTGCGTTTTACGTCTGATGGGCGGCCGGGGACGCTGCGCTCCCGATCCTCAGTCAGCGGGTTCGGGCTGAACGTCATCGGCTGGCGTCATCGGCTGGGGTTCGAACCTTCATCCGACAGCAAGTTCAATCACATTGTCTGGATTTAGACTCTGTGAACGTTCACAGGGAGCCTCGGCCAGTGTCCCTGGCTAGAAGATGGTGAGCCATGCCAGCGCAGCCATACAAGCGAGTATCCATCGAGCTGGCTCAGGGCACGCTGATGGTGATCAGCAAGCCGGAGGCCATTCAGGACGCGGTGATCGCGAGCCGCATCGCCGACGAGGACGAGGAGATCCGGATCTTCTTCGGTCGGCACAAGAAGCTTGAGGCCGACTGGATCGTCCTCGTCGATGTCACTGACGGCATCGTCGCGAGCCGGATGCCTGAAGGGGTGCGGAGCGTCACCGCCTGCTGGGTCAGCTAGCCGGCAGCCAGACAGCGCTGCGATACGCAGGCAAGCCGGAGCGACGCACCCGGTACTGTGCTCGCATGCTGACCCAGCCCGCGGACCTCGCCGAGGGCAGACTGCGCGGCGCTGTCGCCGACGGCTGGGGCTTGGCGGCGGCGGCGCTGCGGTATCTGCCGGTCGGATTCGGCAGTCATCACTGGCTGGCTGCCAGCGCCGACGGGAGCCGCCTGTTCCTGACTGTCGATGACCTGGATGCCAAGCTGTCCTCCGGCGAGGACACGACAGACGCCGCGTTCGCGCGGCTTGAGCGTGCCTTCGCGACCGCCCTGTCGCTCCGGCGCGACTGCGGGCTGACCTTCGTCCTCGCGCCGATCCCGGCGCAGGATGGGCACGTGCTCGTGCGACTGCAGGACCGGTACTCGATGGTGGTACATCCCTATACGGACGGCGAGCAGACCGGGACTGAGAGCGTGTTCGATTCCCGTGCCGACCGGGATGGGATGCTCGCGCTGCTCGCCGTCCTGCACGCCGCCCGGCCAGCCGCGAAGCCGCTCGCCGATGACCTCACCGTGCCGAACCTGGACGAACTCCGGGCGGCGGCGGCCGCGACGGACGAGCGATGGGACACCGGCCCGTACGGCGAGCCTGCGCGGGGGCTGCTCGCGGCACATGCCAGCGACCTGGCCAGGCTGCTGACCAGTTTCGACGGCCTGACAGCGCGCGTCGCCGCCAGGCCGGAGCGCATGGTCGTCACCCATGGCGAACCGGGTGCGCACAATGTGCTCAGAACCCCGGCGGGCCTGGTGCTAGTGGACTGGGACAGTGTGCTGCTGGCCGCGCCCGAGCGAGACCTGTGGGACCTGGCGACGCATGACCTGTCGGCGCTTGACGTCTACTCAGCTGCCAGTGGCACTGAGGTCGACGCGGATGCGCTGGCCTGCTACCGCATGTGGTACGACCTGTTCGAGATCGGTGGCTACCTCAGGCTGTTCCGGCGCGAGCACCACGACACCGCCGACGCGGCGGAGTCGTGGCGGAACCTGCAGCATTTCCTGCAGCCTGCGGTTCGGTGGCCGGGCCTGCTCACCGTCCAGTCGTAGGCCCGGTGGTGCTAGCCGGGGGGACGACCCCCCGAGCCCCGCGGGAGAGTGACACGCCGGCGCCAGCGGGCGGCCCTTCGGTCGGCGCGGATCTGGCGGACCACGTTCCGGCCGGGGATGCCGGTGACGCCACCGCCGCCGTGCGTGCCCGACCCGGCCTGGTACAGACCACGGACGGGCGTGCGCAGGTCGGCATAGCCAGCGGCGGGCCGGGCGTGGAACATCTGGCCGAGGCTCAGTTCGCCGTGGAAGATGTTGCCGCCGATCAGCCCGTATTCCTCCTGCATGGCGTGCGGGCCGATCACCTGCCGGTGCAGGACAGAGCCGGTGAAGCCAGGCGCGACTGCCTCCACGCGGGCGACGACCCGGTCCGCGTAGGCCTCGAGCTCCGCCTCGTCCGGCTTGTCGGCGTAGGTGTGCGGTACCCACTGAGTGAACATCGACATCACCTGCTGCCCTGGCGGCGCCAGGCTGTCGTCGAAGACGCTGGGGATGCAGATGTCGGCGAACGGCCGCGCCGACGGCTTCCCGGTGACTGCCTCCTGATACGCGTTCTCGATGTCGTCGAGGCTCTCGGCCAGCACAATCGTGCCGCCGTGCACCTGCGGGTCGTAGTCGGGGTGACTGGCGAACGTCGGCAGCCGGTCGAGCGCCAGGTTGATCTTGACGGTGCCGCTGCGGGTCTGCCAGCTGCGGATGTCGGCGAGGAAGGGCTCCGGGAGCACCGCTGAGTCGACGAGCCTGGTGAACGCGATGACCGGATGCACGGTCGTTACTACCGTAGTTGCGTCGATCTCCTCGCCGGACGCCAGCGTCACGCCGGTGACCTGCCCGCTTGCGGTGGTGCGGATCCTGGCAACCGGCGCTCCGGTGCGGATCTGCGCGCCGAAGGCGCGGGCGGCGCCGGCCAGCGCCTGAGTGACTCCGCCCATGCCGCCGCGCGGGAAGCCCCAGGCGCCGGCCTGACCGTCGGTGTCGCCGATGTGATGGTGGAGTGTCACGTATGCGGTGCCGGCCGAGCGCGGCCCCGCCCAGGTGCCGATGATGCCGGACACGGACAGCAGCCCGCGCAACGCGTCCGACTCGAAGTACCGGTCGAGCAGGTCGGCGATGCTGCCAGTCAGCAGCCGGGTGACGTCCACCGCGCCGCGTGCGTCCAGTTTGCGAAGGTGCCGCAGGAGCAGCGCCTGCCTGGCGAGGTCGGCGGGCCGGCGGGAGCCAAGCCGCGGCGGGATCTCGTCCAGCATCGGCCCGAGGACCGCTCCGAGCCGCTGCATGTGCTCTTCGTAGGCCGGGTACGCCGTCGCATCAGCGGCAGAGAACTTCGAGATCTCCGCGTGGCGCGCGACCGGGTCGTCAGGAAGCCGCAGGTAACTGCCGTCGCTGCGGGGCGCGAAGTAGGGGCCCTGCGGGTAGACGTGGTAGCCGTGCTCGGCCAGCCGGAGATCGGAGACCAGCTCCGGCGGGAGCAGTGAGACCACATAGGAAAGCGAGGTAACCAGGTAGTCGGGCCCGAACGGCCGTTCGCTCACCGCGGCACCGCCGACGACGTCGCGCCGTTCGCAGACCAGGACGTCCAGGCCGTCCTTTGCCAGGTACGCGGCGGCCACCAGGCCGTTGTGCCCGCCGCCCACTACCACCACATCGTGACGACGCGCGCTCACTGCCGGTCTCCTCTCATCTGTCCCAATTGTCCCAGGGTAACCACCGCCGCCGGCCATCAGCTCAGCGGGAAGAAGCAGGCATGGGTTCTGCCGTCGGCCTCGGTGACCACCGGCGGTCGCTGGGTCCGGCAGCGGTCCGCCACGGCAGGGCAGCGGTCGGCGAATACGCAGCTCTCCGTCGGCGGCGCAGCCGCCCGGAGGTCGTCCGGCGGATCATCCCGTCCGGTGGCACCACTTCCGGCGATCAGCCGCCGCCGGGCCGGATCGTCGGCGGGCACCGCGTCGTGCAGCGATCTGGTGTACGGATGCCGTGGCCGGCCGCGGATCAGCGCGGCCGGACCGGACTCGACGACCCGGCCCCGGTACATCACCACGAGCGTGTCCGCGACCCGGCCGATGAGATCCAGATCGTGGCTGACGAACAGGACTGACAGGCCGCGGCGGCGCCGGGCCTCGAGCAGCAGGTTAATGATCTGGGCCTGCACGGAGACGTCGAGGCTGGAGGTCGGCTCGTCGCAGATCAGGACCGCCGGGTCGGTGATCAGCGCCCTGGCGATGGCGATGCGCTGGAGTCCTCCGCCGGAGTAGCGAGACGGGTAGCTGTCCAGCGTCGCGTCGCGAAGCCCGACCGCCGCGAGCAACTCCGTGATCCGGCGATCGGAGTCGCGGCCGCGCAGCCCGTGCACGCGCAGCGGCTCAGACACGATGTCCCGCAGGGTAAGCCGGGGGTCCAGCGAGTCGTAGGGATCCTGGAGCACGAACCCGAACTGCCGCCGCAGCGGCCGCAGTCGGCGTCGGCTGCGCGGGTATGGCTGGCCGCGGAAGGTGACGCGGCCGGCTGTCGGCCGTTCAAGCCCGAGGGCCAGCCGCACGCAGGTGCTCTTCCCCGACCCCGACTCACCGACTAGCCCCAGCGTCACCCCGCTCGGCAGCGCCAGGCTGACCTCGTCCAGCGCCGTCACCCCGCCGCGGTAGCGCTTCGTCACCGACTCGAACCTGATAACCGGGACGCCATCCTGCTCTGGCGCGCTGACGGCGTGCACGTCACTGAGTTCCCGAACGCGAGCGGTCATGCCGTCACCGCCTCCTCCGACGTCTCCGGCGACAGCGGGTGATGGCAGGCCGCCAGCCGGCCCGTTGCTCGGGGTTCCGTGTTCGCGGTCACCTCGGCCGGCCGCAACTCCGGCTCCGTCGAGTCGCACACGCCGGTGCGCCGCGCGCACCGGGGGGCGAAGGCGCAGCCGCCCCGGCGGGCGGTCAGGCCGGGCGGCGAGCCGGCGATCTGATACAGCGGCGCTCCCGGCCGGCCGGTCCGCAGGTCGCGCCGGGTGCGAAGGAGTCCCTCGGTGTACGGGTGCAGCGGGTGGTCGAACACGTCCTGCACCGGACCCTGCTCGACGACACGTCCCGCGTACATCACGGCGACCCAGTCCGCGAGTTCAGCGACCACGCCCATGTCGTGCGTGATCCAGAGGATGCCGCTGCCGGTCTCGGCCTGCAGCTCGCCTACCAGCGCGAGGATCTCAGCTTGCGTGCTCACGTCAAGCGCTGTCGTCGGCTCATCGGCGATCAGCAGCGGCGGTGACAGAGCCATGGCCATCGCGATCATCACGCGCTGCCGCATGCCGCCGGAGAGCTGGTGCGGGTAGGCGCGGGTCACCCGGGCCGGCCCGTCGATCTTCACCCTGGCCAGCGCCGCGACAGCTCGCTCCGCGGCGGCCGTCCGGGACAGGCCGGCGTGCACCGTGAACAGCTCGGCGAGCTGACGGCCGACCGGGAGCACCGGGTTGAGCGCGGCCATCGCATCCTGCGCGATATACCCGACCAGGCTCGCGCGCTGCCGTCGTGCCTGCTTCGAGCCGAGCTTTCCGAGGTCTGTCCCCGCGATCTCGACCAGGCCGCTGACCGTCGCGGCGGCCGGCAGCAGCCGTGCGGCGGCGAGCGCGAGCGAGCTCTTCCCGCTGCTGGTCTCGCCGATGAGGACGACGACCTGGCCCTGCCTGACCCGCAGGCTGACGTTGTCGACCGCGGGCAGGCCGCCGTAGCTGACCGTCAGGCCGGAGACGTGCAGTGCAGGCGTCCCGCCGGCCCTGGCCGGCCCAGGCGCTGCGAGCGGCGCCGCGGTGGTCACGCCTGCTCCTCGCGGGTTCGCGGGTCCACGTACATCCGCAGCACGTCCGCGACCAGGTTGAAGAACACGACGGCGACCGCGCCGACAATGACCGTGCCCATCACCACCGGCCGGTCCAGGTTCTGCAGCGAGTTCACCGCCAGCAGCCCGATGCCGGGCCAGCCGAAGACCACCTCGACCGTGACCACGCCGGAAAGGTAGGCGCCGAGGTCCATGCCGATCATCGTGATAGCCGGTGACAGCACGTTGCGCAGCACGTGCCGCCACAGGATGTAGCGGTCCGGCAGGCCCTTGGCCACCGCCGTGCGAACGTAGGCGGACGCCAGCGAGTCGGCCATCTGATCGGCCACGATCTGCGCGTACCAGGGTGCTCCCACCAGGCCAAGGGTCAGCGCGGGCAGCACGATCTCGGGCAGTCCCGCACCGCCGGTCACCGGCGCCATGTGCAGCTTGAAACCGAAGAGCAGCAGCAGTAGCAGGCCCACGACGAACTGAGGCAGCGCCAGCAGGGTCAGGTTGACCGCGCCGACCGCCGCCCGGACCCGCGGATACAGCGTGGCCAGGATGCCGAGACCGCCGCCGAGGATGACCTCGGCGATCACCCCGGCCAGCGCGAGCCAGCCGGTGGTCGCGAGGCGCGGCCCGATGAGGCTGGTGACGCTCTGCCGCTGCACATAGGACGTGCCGAGGTTGCCGCGGAACAGGTCGCCGAAGTAGTCGAGGAACTGGATGATCACCGGCTGGTTCAGGTGCAGCTGGATCCTGATGTTCGCCAGCACCGCCGCGCTCTGCGCCCGCGGCGCGATGGCCCTGGCCGGGTCGCCTGGCACCACGAACTCGAGCAGGAATGACAGCACGGCCACACCGAGCACGGCGATGACGCCGAAGCCAAGCCGGCGGATCAGCGTCCGAGCCATGACACCCTCGCCAGGTCGGGGTTACGGGCCTTCAGGCCCTCGCCGATGAGCAGGAACGACATCGTGATCAGCAGGATCGCCACCGCGGGCACTAGCAGCAGGTGCGGCGCGTAGCTGATCGCGGTCTGTCCGTCCGAGATCATGTTGCCGAGTGACGCGGTCGGCGGGTTGATCCCGGCGCCGAGGTAGGACAGCGTCGCCTCGAACACCACCGCGGACGCCGCATTCAGCGGCGAGTACGTGACCAGCAGCGGGAAGACGTGCGGCAGCAGATGCCGGCCAGCGATCGAGACGCCCGGCGCGCCGATGGCCTCCGCGGACTCGACGAAGCCGCGGTGCCGCAGTCGCAGCACCTCCCCGTAGACGAGCCGGGCGGGGTAAGCCCAGAACAGCGCCGTGATGATGACGATGACCCGGGTGAGCCCGGCCGTCATCAGGCCGGCGATCACCAGCGCGGCCAGCGTGTAGGGGAGCGCGAGACCGACGTCGGTGACCCGCATCAGGACCGCCTCGACCGGGCCGCGGAAGAAGCCGGCCGCCAGCCCGACCGCTGCGCCGACCGCGATGCTCGTCACGTTCGAGACGATCGCCACGATCATCGAGGTCCGGATGCCGAACGCGAGCCTGGCCAGCTCGCTGCGCCCGAGCAGGTCAGTGCCGAGCGGGTGAGCCCGGGAGAGGCCGAGGGGCAGCCCGGTATGGGTGAGGCCGGTCAGCAGGTTCTGCTGCAGCGGGTTGCCGAAGGCCGGCGCCGCAATTGCGATCCCCGCGAAGACCGCCAGCAGGATCGCGCCGGCGATCAGGGCAGCGGGCCAGCGGGCGCGCCGTGACCGCGTGCGCACCGTGTCGGTGGCCGTCTCCGCGGGCGCGGGTGCTGCCGGGGCGGCTGTCTGCGCCATCGGTCAGACCCACAGCCGGTCGTAGTAGGTATAGGTCTCGCCGCGGTACTGGTAGTTGTGCAGCCGCTTGCCTACGCCGGCCAGCCAGAGCGCTGATTCCAGGAAGACGAACGGCGCGTCCTCGCCGATGATCTGCTGGATCTGCGCGTAGAGCTGGTTGCGCTCGACCTCGTTGAACGTGCGCCGGGCCTGCGCGGCCAGGGAGTCGACCTGCGCGTTGGAGTAGCGGTTGTAGTTGGACGACGCACCGGTGACGTACAGCGCGTCGACCTCGTCGGCGGGCGTCGGCTGTACCTCGTACCAGTTGTCGGCATCGAGTTGCAGGTGGCCGCCGCCGCTCTGCTCGGCTGCCTCCAGGCTGTACAGGGCGTTCGACGACATCTGGTTGAGCGTCAGGTGCACGCCAATGGCGCTCAGCTGGGACTGCACGACCTGGGCGATGGTAGGAAACGGGTCGTCGGAGCTGATCGACAGCGTCGCGGAGAAGCCGTCCGGATAGCCGGCCTCCGCCAGCAGTTGCCTGGCTTTCGCCGGATCGTAGCCGTACGGCGTGAACGTTGGATGGAAGTCGCTGATCTGCTGCGGGAACGGCGCGCCCCAGGGCGCGTAGGTGCCGTAGGTCTCCCGGCTGAGTGCCGTCCGGTCCACCGCCCAGTTCAGCGCCTGACGGACCTTCGGGCTGTTGAACGGCGGCTTGTCCAGGTTGTAGATGGTCAGCCACAGGTTGCCGGGGGAGGGCCGCTGCTGTGCGAGAGACTTCAGGGTCGGGCTGGCCAGCACGTAGGCCGCCTGCGAGGACGGGATGCCTGGTCCCAGCAGGTCGACCGAGCCGTTTTCCAGCTCCAGCAGCTGCACGTTCGAGTCCACGCCCCACCGGTAGGTCACCGCGTCGAGGTACGGCAGCCCCGGGTACATGTAGTCGTCGAACCGCTCGAACGCAGCGGTCTGCGCGGAGCTGTCGTAGGAGGTGACGCGGAACGGGCCGAACCCGACCGGCGTCTGCCCGAACCTGGCCGGGCCGAGGCGCTCTACCTCCTCCTGCGGCACCGGGGCGGTGAACGGCAGCGCGAACGCGTTGAGGATCGTGAAGTCGGGCGCGGTGAGGTGCACGACGAGCGTATGGTCGCCGTTGGCCTCGACGCCCTCGAGTTTCTTCGTCTTGCCGGCGATCAGCTCGCTGGCGCCCGCGATCGACGTGAGGTAGCTGGTCGCCCAGGACGCCATGGCGGGTGCGAGCATCCGCTCCCAGGAGTAGATGAAGTCGCTCGCCACGATCTCGCGGCCGTTGTGGAACTTCACGCCGGGCCGAAGGCTGAACGTCAGGGTCTTGCTGTCGGCGGAGATGACTGGCGGCCCGGCGGCGATGTTCGCGACCGGCCCGCCGAGCTGCTTGTCGTAGGCCATCAAGCCGCCGAAGAACACCAGCTCGGTGATGGCGTCCCAGGCGGTCAGGTTGTAGCCGACCGCGGGGTCGAGAGAGTTCGGCGGATCGGACCAGACGACTCGCACGGTGCCGCCGTATCGCCCGCCCGAGACCGGCTGCGGGCCCGGCACGTACTCCTTAATCCGCACACCGCCGCCGGGCGCGCTCGGCGAAGTGGCGGCCGACCCAGACGAGCAGGCCGCCAGGCTCGAGGCCGTCCCGGCAGCGCCAAGCGTGACCAGGCCGGCCGCACCGGACAGGCGCAGGAAACCACGCCGGCTCGTGCTGTCCGGCGGACTGAGCGACGGCCGTCTTGCTCCGTCATCTGCTGATCTGGGCATCGGGGATAGCTCCTTGCACTCCAGGCGGGCGTTAGGTGGCTTGCTGGGCAGATTCCGGGAGCGGCCAGCCGCGATGGCCGCCGAGCCGGGCCGTGACGTAGCGCCCGACGTCGGCGCTTGGCTGCTCCATCGGGGCGAGGTAGCCGGAGGTGAACACGCGCGAGCCCATGCCGTCCTGCACTTGCTCGCAGATGGCCCAGTCCTGGCGGTTGACCAGGTCCCAGAACTCGGCCGCGTCCGATGGGTCGAAGTCGCTGCGGGCGATCTCGTCCGGGTGAAACAGGAAATCGCAGACAACCGTGGTCTGACCGGCGCTGTGCGGCCACACGGTGAACGCGGCGACATGGTCGGCCGACAGGCTCAGCATGAGGTTGGGCAGCACCAGTTCGCCGAGGTGCCGCGTCCGGCCCGTCTCGGAGAGGCCGGGGAACGGCGCACGCGTCGTCGTGCCGGTCAGCGTGAACGTGTACGCGCCGTCGCGGTGCGGGATACCGGCGTCCCAGTCAAGCCCGGCACCCCCCGAGCGGAAGGCCGGAACGAGCTCGCACAGCTCCGGGTGGACCGGCCCGCAGTGATAGCACTCGTTGTAGTTCTCCAGGATCACCTTCCAGTTCGCGGCGACCTGGTAGCGGATCCTGCAGCCGGTGCGCAGGTCCGCGAGCGGATAGGCGGCGAGCCTGCCGTCTGCGCCGTTGAGCTGCGCCGTAAGCGACTGGCTGGGCTCCGGGTTTCGGTCAGCCGCGGTGGTACTGCCAAGCCGGACGAAGATGAAGCCGCCCCAGGTCGCCACGTCGACCTGGTGGAGGCCGAGCCGGGCCCGGTACCGACGCAGGTCGGGCAGGAACGGTGCCGAGCGCAGCGTGCCATCCGTCGCGTAGGTCCAGCCGTGGTAAGGGCAGCGCAGGGTGCCGCCAACGCAGCCGCTGCGGACCGCCTCGGCTGACGGCTGGGCTCCGGCTGTCGGCACGAGCCGGGAGCCGCGATGCCGGCACAGGTTGTAGAAGCCGGCCAGCCCAGCCGGGTTCCTGACGACGAGAATGCTCTCGCCGGCGACGTCGGCGGTCAGGTAGTCGCCTTCCGCCAGGACCGATTCCTCCCGGCCGACGCAGAACCAGTCAGCGAAGAGCGCGTGCTCTCGCTCCTGCGTGAACTCGCTGTCCAACGTGTAGCTGGCGCCCGGCAGGCTCTTTTCAAGCGGGATGGGCTCGAGGGCGATTGGATCGCGGCGGATAGGTTCGCGAGGGATGGGCTCGAGGGGAGTGTCGGCGCTCACAGGGGTCTCCTCGACCGGGTCAGTCATCCGAGTAGGGGTGCGGCGGGACGATCGGCGCGCCGTCGGCAAAGCGGTCCGGACGGAACGGCTTGAGGTCGACGCTGCCAGGTGGTGGGCCGGCGATCAGCCCGGCGACGGCCTCGCCGACTGCAGGCGCGATCTTGAAGCCCATGCCGGAGAAGCCGGCCGCCACGATCAGCCCGTCCAGGCCGCCAACTGGCCCGAGCAGCGGCCTGGCGTCGGGTGTCATGTCGTAGACACCAGTGACACCGCGCGCGATGCCGGCGTCAGCAAGCGCGGGGAGGCGGTATGACGCCGACTCGACGAGCGGGGCCAGCTGGTCGGCTGTCGCGGTTTCCGGAACGCCGTCCGGCTCCGCGCCGCGCGGTCCTGCGAACGAACCGACGAGCGTCATCGACCCGGCAGCCTCTGGCCGGAAGTAAGTCTGCGTGACCGAGTCGATGCAGGCTGCTGGCGCGCCCTGGCCCGGTCCGTGCGCCAGCACCGCGACCTCGTGCACCTCGGTCTCGATCGGCAGACTGACACCCGCGGTCGCCAGCAGCGGCGGCGACCAGACGCCGGCCGCCAGCACCACGATGCCCGCGTGCTCGGTCGTCCCGTCGGCGCCGGCGACGCCGGTCACCCGGCCCGCGTCGAGCAGCAGCGACCGAACCGGCGAGTTGGGCCGGTACCGGACGCCGCGTGCCCGTGCGGCCGCCAGCAGGTCACCGGCCACTACCGCGCCATCGCCGTAGCCACCGTCGGGCTCCCACGCTGCGCACTGCACGTCGTCGGTCCGCATCGATGGCATGAGCTCAGCTAGCGCGGTGCCGGTTATCACCTCGGCTCTGGCGCCGTGCGCGCGCTGCATAGCGACATTCGCGCGCAGTGCGTCTTCCTCGCCGGGCTTGACGATCCGGACGAACCCGGTCCGGCGGACGCAGCCTGACCGGCCGGTGAGTGCGGGCCACCTTCCGAACATCGCGTCGCTGCGCACCGCGAGCTCGACCTCCGGCGCAAACGTGTAGTGCATCCGCACCAGAGCCGACGAGCGGCAGCTCATGCCGGATCCGACGGCCCCCCGGTCCAGCACCAGCACGTCGCCGGCACCGAGTTCGCTCAGCCAGAACGCAGTGGCCGCGCCGATGACACCGGCGCCGACGATGATGACGTCAGCGCTCATCGCGACCGCCGTGCCTTCTGGCGAGGGGCCCGCAGGTCAGCCAGGACGCGGCGAGCCGCGTTGTAGCCGGGAGCGCCGGTCACGCCGCCGCCAGGATGCGTGCCGGCGCCGCACAGATACAGACCGCGGACCGGGGTGGCGTACTGCGCCCAGCCCGGCACCGGCCGCATGTGGAACATCTGATCCGGGCTGATGTCGCCGTGGAAGATGTTGCCCTCAGTGAGACCGTAGGTGCGCTCCAGGTCTAGCGGTGTGAGAACCTGCCGGGCCACGATCGCGCCCGGCACGTTCGGTGCGAACTGCCCGATCCTGGCGATGACCCGGTCGCCCAGCTCGTCCCGGCGTTCGTCCCAGGTGCCCGAGGCCAGGTGGTAGGGCAGGTACTGGACGAAGCAGGTCATGATGTGCCGGCCCGGCGGGGCTAGCGAGTCGTCCACGTTCGAGGCGACGACGCAGTCGACGAACAGCTGATCGGCGTCGGCCAGCTCGCCCCGCTTGGCCCGGTCGTAGCAGGCGTCGGCGACGGCAAGCTCGGGCGGGAGCGTGAACAAGGCGCGACGGCCCGGACTCGCGTCCTCCGGCATCCCGGTGACCTCCGGCTGGGCATCGAGCACGAGGTTGACCTTGCCGCACGGCCCGTCCATCCGGATGCCGCCAACGGCCGCGCGGAAGTCCTCCGGCAAGTCCTCCTTATCCACGAGGCCGAGGAACGTGCGCTTCGGATCGGCCCCGGATACGACGGTGCGAGCCGTGAGCTCGGTGCCGTCAGCGAGCACGACACCGGTGGCCCGGCCGCTCGTGACCAGGATCCTGCCCACTCCTGCCCCGGTGGCGATCTGCAGGCCCGCCGCCCGGCCGGACGCGGCGATCGCGTCGCTGATCGCGCCCATGCCGCCCATCACGTGCCCGAAGAAGCCCTGCTCGGCGTGCTCGCCGCCGGACAGCAGGTGAAAGGCGAGGCCGAGCAGGGTGCCTGGCTGGTACGGGCCGCCGTGCTTGCCGTACAAGTTGTTTGCCAGCAGCAGCGCCTTTGCCTGGCGCGACTCGAACCGGGCGTCGATGAACTGGCCAAGGCTGCCGGTGAGCAGGCGGGTGAGCCCGTCCAGTTCGGTCCCGCGGACGCCACGCACGCTGGCGCCGAGGCGCAGCAGCTCCCGGTAGCCACGGAGCCCGGTGGCCCTGGTGTCCGGCGGCAGCTTCATGAACAGGGGCTGGAGCCGGGCGGCCAGCCCGCGCAGCTCCGCGTCAGCAGCCACGTAGGCGCGAGCGTCGGCAGCCGAAAACCTGCTGATCTCGGCGGCGGTGCGCGCGGTGTCGCTCCACGCGGCCAGTACGTCGCCGCCGTCGAGCGCGACCTGGAGCGCGGGCTCGCACGGCACCATGCGCAGCCCGTGCCGGGCCAGGGAGAGGTCCCTGATCACCTCGGGCCGCAGCATCGAGGCGATGTAGGACGTGGTCGAGGCCCGGCAGCCGGGGGCGATCTCCTCGGTGACGCAGCAGCCGCCGACGATGTCCCGGCGCTCCAGTACCAGCGTGGCGAGGCCAGCGCGGGCGAGCATGGCGCCGGTGACCAGGCTGTTATGCCCGGCGCCGATCACGATGACGTCCCAGCTCGTGCGGGCCTGCGCGTTCGTCAGCATCTTTGACTTTCGGTCAGTTAAGCGCGTTCAATTGACCACGAGTATGAGTAGAGTGCATGCTCATGTCAACGGATAAGCGCGAATAGAACCGAGATTGTAAATGACTGCTGGTCAAACTGCGGCTCCTCATCGGGTGCCTGTCCGAGCGCCTGCTCGCCAGCTGGCGCGGCAGGAGCAGATCATCCGGGTGGCCATGCGGCACTTCGCCGAGCGCGGCTACGAGGGCGTGCGGATCGAGGAGATCGCCAGAGACGCGGGAGTCGCCAAGGGTGCCGTGTTCGGGTACTTCGCCAGCAAGGACGGCCTGTTCCTGGCCGCCTACCAGGCTGCCGCGCGCTCGTTCAGCTGCTATCTGGACGCGCCTGCTGAGGTCACCGCGGGCGGGTTCTTCGCCATCATCCGGTACTGGATCGAGCAGACACCGCACTTCATCCACGAGGACTGGGTGCCGTACCGGGTGACCTTGCTCGGTAACTACTGCTCCAGCCTGCAGCTCCGCCGGGAGATCACCCAGTTCCTGCTGCACGAGGACCCGTACGGCACGCGCGCGTTCGTCCAGTTCGGCATCGACCGTGGTGAGGTCCGGACCGACATCGACACGCAGATGCTGGTGTCGCTGGTGGACTGGCTGATGGACCGTTGCCAGGACGCGATCGTCACCGAGGAGCTTGACCCCGGCCTGTTCGGCACGGGCGCGCAAGCACCGCAGATGCGCGAACTGCGAGTCCAGCAATTCGTCGAGCTCCTGCGCAGTGCGATCGGCACCGGACAGGAGGCCTCGTGACCAGCCCGGCGGACGGCGGCCAGCAGATGCGGGTGCAGTCCGCCACCATCCCGATGCGAGACGGCACCGAGCTTGCGGTGACGCTGTACCTGCCAGCCGACGACAGGACTCCCGTGCCGGCGCTCCTGGAGTACCTGCCGTACCGCAAGGACGACGGCATGGCTATCCGCGACTACGGGCTCTACGAGTACATGACCCGTCATGGCTACGCGGGCGCCCGGGTGGACATCCGCGGCACCGGCCGCAGCGGCGGTGTACTGCCCGATGGCGAGTACACCGAGCAGGAGCAGCGCGACGCCGAGGATGTCATCGCCTGGCTGGCGACCCGACCGTGGTGCACTGGCGCGGTCGGGATGTGGGGCATTTCGTGGGGCGGCTTCAATGCCATCCAGGTCGCGCTGCGACGGCCGCCCGCCCTGCGGGCGATCATGGCGCTGGAGGCATCCGACGACATGTTCCACGACGATGTGCACTACATCGACGGGCTGCTGCACATCGACGAGTACGCGCTGATGATCGATCACCTGAACGGCCTGCCGCCGGCGCCTGACTTCCCGGTCGACGAGGAGCTGCTCGCTCGCCGGTTTGACCGGCCGCCCTGGCTCGCGACCTGGCTGGCCCAGCAGCAGGACGGACCGTACTGGCGCCGCGCGTCGCTACGCCCGGACTACGCCAGGCTGACCATCCCCGCGTTCCTCATCGCCGGCTGGTACGACGGGTACCGCGACTCGGTCGCTCGCATGCTCGCCGCCGTGCCGGCGCCGGTGAAAGTCCTCATCGGCCCGTGGCCGCACGCGTTCCCGCACGATTCGGTACCGGGGCCTGCTGTCGAGTGGCGCGCCGACGCGGTCCGCTGGTGGGATCACTGGCTCAAGGGAACTGACACCGGCATCATGGCCGAGCCGCCGGTCACCGTGTATGTCCGCCACTCGTACCCGGCCGATCTCGAGCTCACCGAGATTCCCGGCCAGTGGCGCGCCGAGACGGCGCTGCCGCCGGAGCGGACGCGATACGAGGTCCTGCACTGCGGCCCGGAGCGGAACCTGCTGGCGGAGGCGCCAGCCGAGGAGTCGGTGTCGCTGCGCTACGTGCCGTCGGCCGGCGTGGAGGCCGGCAACTGGTGGGGCGAGCTGACCGCGGACCAGCGCGGCGCGGACGCGCTCAGCCTCGTCTTCGACACGCCGCCGCTGGCGGCGGACGTCGAAATCCTTGGCTTCCCGGTCGTGCAGATCAGCGGTGACACCGGTACCGAGCAACTGCCGTGGTTCGGCCGCCTGTGCGACGTCGCGCCGGATGGCCGGGTCACGCTGGTGACCGGAGGCGGCCAGTCGGCCCGGCCGGACCCGCTTCGCGACCGTGAGTCACTGCCTGGCGGCGGGGGCTCATTGCCCGACGGCGCTGCTGCCGATTCGCAGCCGGACAGCAAACGGCTTGAACTGCATCTGACGTCGTGGGTGTTCCCGCACGGGCACCGCATCAGGCTCGCGCTGTCCAACGCGATGTGGCCGATGATCTGGCCCGCGCCGCGACTGGCCACCGCTACCGTGCGGCTCGGCCCGGCCGGTACGCGGCTGGTCCTGCCGGTGATACCACCGGAACATCGGCCGGAGCCGGCCTTTGCGGCGCTGGAGCCGACCGCCGAGCCGCCAGGCACGACGCAGTGGGGCGAGATGGTGCCGATTCGCTGGAACGTGCTGCGCGACGACACCGGCGCGACGTCGATCTGGTGGCGCGGCGCGACCGGCGCCGACTTCCCGTGGGGCCGCGTGACCGACGAGGAGTACGTCCGCTACGAGGTGAATGACACCTGCCCGGCCGCGGCGTCGATGCACGGCGAGGCGCGCACCGAGGTCCGCCTCGACAGCCGGCTTGTCAGTACGATGTCGGTGCTGGACGTGACTAGCGACGCCGAGATGCTGCGGTACAGATTCCGCCGGGAACTGCGCGAGGACGGTGTCCTCATCCGGCAGCGCGAATGGGAGCAGTCCTACCGGCGCGATGGTCACTGACGCGAGCGACGTGTGCCCGCCCGCGGCCAAGCTAGCCGATGAGCTCGAAGTCGATATCGAGGGTGCGGTAAGTTTCCGCAGCTCTGCGATCTCGGGTCGCGAGAGTGATGGCATGCTCGGCTGCGGTTGCGGCAACCAGAGCGTCATAGACGGCGCCGCCCGCGATGCCGAGGGATGCCAGCCTGGAATGCAGGAGCCTGGTTCCCTCCGCACTGAGGAATCGGGAGCCGGGGAAGTTGTGGGCCAGCAGGCGTGCGACAGCGTCCGGTGTGCGGCGGTTCGGCGGCGGGAGCCGGGTGAGCACAGAGAAAGTCTCGAATGCCGCGTGGCCGCTGAGGCCGCAGCTGCGGTTACCGACGGCCTGCCTCGTGGCCAGATGGTGCTCGTGCCCGGCGGCGGCCAGCGCGACCGCGACGCTGGTGTCGATGAGAAGGTCTGGCCGGCTATCGCTGGTCGGCATCGCGCAACGCCCGGACGAGCTCGTCGCTGACAACGACGTCGCCGGCCGGGATTACCAAGAGGCCGTCCTCGTCATCCAGCAGGTCGTCAGCCAGCGGCTCTATGTGCAGGCCGGCTCCGTCCGCATTTACCTCGACTTCTCCTGGCACGAGACCCAGTGCGTCACGCAGAGCCTTGGGTATGACCAGTCGGCCTGCCTGATCTATGGTTGCACGCATACCATCAGGCTACCATCGAACTGGCTGACGTGTACGGATTGCGGAGGCGGCGGGTGCGCTCGCCGACGTCACGAGCCAGCAAAGCCAGGGCCCGGGCCCTGCGATAACAGGTGGTGTCAGGACAGGAACGACAGGCGAATGTGACGATCCGGATTGTCGATGTTGAGGTCGACGACGGCGACCGATTGCCAGGTGCCGAGCGCAAGGCGGCCGCCGGTTACCGGGATGGTGGCATACGGCGGCAGGAAGGCGGGCAGCACGTGCGAGCGGCCGTGACCGCGCGAGCCGTGCGCGTGCCGCCACCGGTCGCTGGCGGGCAGCAACTCGTCCAGCAGCGCGAGCAGGTCGTCGTCGCTGCCGGAGCCTAGCTCGAGTACAGCGAGGCCCGCGGTGGCGTGCGGCACGAACACATGCAGCAGGCCATCGCTGCCACCGGACGCCTCGCCGGTGAAGCGCTCGCACTGGCGAGTGATGTCGTATACAACTGGCGTGCTGCCGGTATGGATGTCGAACGTGGTGGTCTTCATGTCATCAGGTTCGCAGGTACGAGGCGCCGTTCAGATCCAGGATGGCCCCGCTCGCCCACTCCGCCTCGGGCGAGGCGAGGAAGACGACAGCCGCCGCGATCTCCTCGGGCTGTGCGACCCGGTCGAACGGGCTCTGCGCGCGGATGGCCGCGCCGCGGGCGCCGGTCAGATGGGCGGCGGCCATGTCAGTCTCCACGAAGCCCGGCGCGACCGCCGCGACCGTGATGTTGTGCGGTGCGAGTGCCACGGCTAGCGACTGGCCAAGGGCGTTCAGGCCAGCCTTGCTCGCGCCGTAAGCAGGCTGGCCAGGCTCGCCGCGAAACGCGCCGCGGGAGGACACGTTCACGATCCGGCCGCCGCCTGCAGCGATCATGTGCTGCACCGCGCACCAGGTCACGTTCGCCGCGCCGACCAGGTTGAGGTCGATAGTGTCCCGCCAGACCTGCTGCCACTGGTCATAGCTGACCTCGCCGATCGGGTGCGCTGACCGGCCATAGCTCGCGGCGTTGTTCACCAGCACATCCAGGCCGCCGAGCTGGTCGGCAGCCGAGTCGACCATCGTCTGCACAGCCCGCGGATCGGCAATGTCGGCCTGGACGACCACGTGCCCGTCGCCGGGCAGACTGGCCAGCACCTGTGCGGCGAGATCGGGGGAGGCGCGGTGATGCACGGCGACCGCATCTCCGGCCGCCGCGAACGCTTGCGCGACGGCACGGCCGATGCCCCTGGACGACCCCGTTACCAGAATCTTGCGGTTAGTCACCCGCCGACCTTAACGTCTCGGCGGTCAGCGCGAAGGCGGCAGAATGCTGGCATGACGCAGAACACATCAGACTCGCCAGGATCGTCGGCAGGCACCGCGCAGGCCGGCAGCCGCCCTGTCCGCGACACCGCGGACGACTTCGTGCGGCAGTCGGCCAGGCTCAATCCGTTGCAGGCGACCATGCTAGGCCTGCCGTTTGGCCAGGATGAGCTGCCGGACCTGTCGCCCGATGGACTGGCTGCGGTCGACGACCTTCAGCGCACCGCGCTTGCGCGTCTCGCCGATGCCGAGCGGGGGGCGGGCGGCGTCGCCGTTGGCGACGAGCGCCGGTGCGCGAAGTTGCTGCGCGAGCGGCTGCAGACGGAACTGGCGATCAGTGCCAGCGGCGAGAAACTGCGCGCGATGTCGATCATCTTCGGGCCCCCGCAGGGCGTTCGCGGCACGTTCCTGCTTATGCCGACTGCCACTGCAGAGGACTGGGCGGTGATCGCGCGACGCCTTGCCAGGGTGCCGGACGCGCTGGCTGGCTATCAGGCCACCCTCGCCGAGGGCGCTCGGCGCGGCTCGCACGCGGCGCCGCGTCAGGTGCAGGCGGTCGCGGAGCAGTTCGCAGCCTGGCTGGAGACGGGCAGCCACGGATGGTTCAGCGACTTCGCGACGGGCGGGGCGGCCGTCGGCGGCGCCGCGCTGGCCGCAGACCTGCAGTCCGCTGGCGAGGCGGCCGACGCAGCCGTTGCCGGGCTGCGCGACTGGCTGCTGGCGGAGTACCTGCCCGGCGCGGCCGGAACGCCAGACGGAGCGGGCGAGGAACGCTACCTTCTCGGCGCTCAGCGCTGGAACGGCGCGCGCCTCGATCTCGCCGAGGTCTACGAGTGGGGCTGGTCGCAGTACCGGCAGATCCTGACCGACATGCGCGCGGAGGCCGAGCAGATCCTGCCCGGCGCGACGCCGATGGAGGCGATGCGGTACCTGGACACCGGCGGGGAAGTGGTCGAGGGCGTCGAGGCCGTGCGCGAGCGGCTGCAAGAGCTGATGGACGACGCCATGGCCAGCCTTGCCGGGACGCATTTCGACCTGGCCGACCCGATCAAGGTGGTCGAGGCACGGATCGCGCCGCCTGGCAGCGCGGCGGCGCCGTACTACACCGGGCCGTCGCAGGACTTCTCGCGGCCGGGCCGTACCTGGCTGCCGACGCTGGGTAAGACCACGTTCCCGCTCTGGAACCTGATTTCGACCTGGTACCACGAAGGCGTCCCGGGCCATCATCTTCAGCTAGCCCAGTGGCGGTACCTCGGCGAACAGCTATCGCTGTACCAGACGAGCCTTGGCGGCGTGAGCGCGTGCTCCGAGGGATGGGCGCTGTACGCCGAGCGGCTGATGGCTGAGCTTGGCTTCCTGACCTCGCCCGGAGCGCGGATGGGATATCTGGACGCGCAGCTGATGCGGGCGATCCGGGTGATCATCGATATCGGGATGCACCTCGAGTTGCCGGTCACCAGCGACTGGGAGACTGGCGCCGGGCAGCGGTGGACACCGGACCTGGCGCTGGATTTCTTCGTCGCGCATAGCGGAAGGCCGCGCGACTTCCTGGCCAGCGAGGTCGTCCGGTACCTTGGCGCGCCGGGCCAGGCGATCAGCTACAAACTGGGAGAGCGGGCCTGGCTGGCCGGGCGGGAGTCGGCGCGGGCGGCACATGCAGCGCGCGGTGAGAACTTCGACCTGAAGTCCTGGCACATGGCCGCGCTGTCGCTCGGCTCACTCGGCCTTGATGATCTCAGCGCGGAGCTGGCGCTGTTGTAGCACTGGCTCGCACGCTCGGGCTTGAGGACCCGGCCTGCGAGCTGTCGCCTCAGAACGTGCCGACGCGCTTGCGCAGATCCGCGCGGATCTGATGACCGAGCTTGCGCGTCTCGCGGTGGTCGATATACGCGCCTGCGGCCGCCCCGGCAAGCAGCGGCGCGAGCGCAAGTGTGCTCTGACCCGCCCGGACCAGCAGCCGGCGCTCGAGCTTGCGGCGGAGGGGGGAACCGACTGCGAGGGCGACGCCGTTCGCGGTCACGTTCACGCCGCGACGCTCGGCCCAGGAGCCCAGGTAGGCGGCCATTCGCTGCCGGGTAGTGCCGGGGGCAGGCATGCCGTACACCTCGTGCAGTTCGGCGATCAGCTTGAGCTCGATGGCCACCACGCCGAGTGTCTCGACGATGAGGTCGCCGGGTGTCGTCGGGATGAATGGCACGGCAGCCGCTGCGCCGACGGCCGCTCCGAGGCTGGCCGACGCCCGCCCTGCACCGCTGATCAGCCCGTCGGCCAGCGCTTCGGTGTCGCGGTCGGGGTACTGGGCGCGCAGAGTCGCGGCGCTGCGAATCGGGATTTTCGGCGCCATCTCGATCGCCTGGGTCGTCAGCCACTGGCCCGCCGCGCGGGTCCGTCTGACGGTCGCGGAGCGACTGGCGAGCCCGCTCTGCCGGGCCAGGTCGGCGCCGCGCCGGGCCAGGTCGCCGCTCCTGCGAGCGAGGCCACCGCCAGCTCGCGCCAGACCCCCGGCCGCTCGGGCCCCATGGCGGGAGGCTGCCTCAGCGCCTGCCTGGAAGCCTCGCGCCGCAGCACCGGTGGCCGGCCGGACTTTGCGTGTGGCGGCGTCCGTGGTGGGCCGGACGCGGCGCACGGCAGCATCGGTCGCCGGCCGCACGCGACGTACCGCGGCTTCGCTGCCTGACTGCAACCGGTGCCATGCTGCGTTGCCGGCGGTCCCGCTGGACTGGACGCCGCGCCGGGTTACCTGACGGCTCTTGCTGGCAAGATCGGCGAGCTGCTGCCCGAGTCGCTGCCGGCGCGGCTTGTCCTCGGCGGCCTCGCTCATCTCGCTGGCGAGCTCGGCGATGCGCTCTGGCAGTAGCCGGCCGTTCGACTCGGCCTGGGTACCGCCTTGAGGGCCTGCTGGCGTGCCTGAGGTCATCTCTACACGCTACCCGTGACCAGCCGGGTCATGACTGCTAGGACATATCAGGATTGACGCCACTTGACGCTCAGCTGATCGCTTTCTGCCAGGTGAACCCGTCCGGGTCGGTGAAAGGGCCGTAGCCGCTGTCGATGACGATCCGGTGGGATCCTGTCCCGTCGGCGGGGACGCCCGCGTCCTCGGCGCCGAGCAGCAGCACGATCTCGTCCACCTGCCGGGTGGCCGGGCCGGAGTCCCGTTTTGCTGAGGTCGCGACCTTCCAGATTGTCCCGTCCGGCGCACATACGACGCCGCCATACCCCCAGAACGACTTGGCGGCCGGCTTGAGCAGCGTCGCGCCGGCCTCGATGGCGGCGTCGACGAGCGCGTTAACGTTGGCTGGCTGGGATACCACGAGCGACAGCGTGAATCCGCGGAAGCCCGCCGTAGCAGCATCCGATGCGCTGACGCCGACTCGGCTGCCCAGGCCGAAGGCGGTCGCACAGAAGGCGCTAGCGGCGCCGGGGTCGGGCACTTCGAGGGTGACACTGTCGATCGAGGTCACGTCGGGTCCTTTTCAGGGTCCGTGGTCGTCTCAGCGTGAAGGTGTCACTGCTATGACGGATCGCGACGGAGATGTATGACCGATGGCAGAACACGGTGACCTTGCCACCGCCTTCGAGGCCAGCCGCGGCCGACTGCGAGCCATTGCCTACCGGATGCTCGGCTCGCTCACCGACGCGGACGACGCACTGCAGGAAACCTGGCTCCGCCTCAGTCGCGCAGACGCGGGCGAGGTGGCGAACCTCGGTGGCTGGCTGACCACAGTGATCTCCCGGATCTGCCTGGATATGCTGCGCGCCCGCTCGGCACGACGAGAGGAGCCGCTTGCCGAGCACCTTCCCGACCCGGTGGTCAGCAGCCTGAACGCGGCCGGGCCGGAGCAGGAAGCGGAGCTTGCCGACGCAGTCGGCATGGCGTTGCTGATCGTGCTGGACAAGCTGAGCCCGGTCGAGCGCCTTGCGTTCGTGCTGCACGACATGTTCGCGGTGCCATTCGACGAGATTGCCCCCATCGTCGGCCGCTCGCCGAACACCGCCGCTCAGCTTGCGAGCCGCGCTCGGCGCCGGGTGCGTGGCTCGGCCGAGCCCGAGGGCACGAGCCTCGCCCGGCAGCGAGAGGTGGTCGGTGCCTGGATCGCAGCCGCGCGTGGCGGTGACTTTGATGCCCTGCTCACGCTGCTTGACCCCGACGTCGTCGTCCGCATCGACCTCGGTGCGGTGGCAGCTGGCGGGCTGCGCGAAGTCCGCGGCGCCGCCCAGGCGGTCGGGCTGGCAGCCAGCTTCCGTAGCGCCGCTCCGTTCGCACACGCCGCACTGGTCGGCGGCTCAGCGGGAATCGTCGTCATACCCGACGACGGGCAGCCCGCGTCCGTCATGGCCTTCACCTTCGCTGCGGGCATGATCACCGAGATCTATATCCTGGCCGATCAGCCGCGGCTCGTCCGGCTCGGTCTGCTGACGCCGGAGTGACGGCCGCCAGGCATATCGGACCTGCTTGGCCCGGCCGCTGAGCCGGAGTCGAGCGGCTAGAGCCGGGCCGGCAGTGCCGCACTTCCGCTGGCCCGGCTCGGGCAGTCAGCCGGTCTGGTGCTCCAGGGCCCGGCGGGTCAGCACCCTGGCGAGGTGGCGCCGGTACTCGCTGTCGGCGTGGATGTCCTCGCCGGGCGAGGTGCCCTCGGCGGCATGCCCGGCCGCCTCGACTGCGGAAGCACCGGCTGCCAGCGCCTGCTCGGCCGCGGTGGCCCGGAGCGGCGTTGCGCCCATGTTCGCCAGCGCGATCCGGCCGTCGATGGCGGCGACGCCCACGATCGCCCAGTCGTTGGCCCGCCGGACGAACTTCTGGTAGCCCCACGGCACACCTGGCCGGCGCGGCACTCGGACGGCAGTGAGCAGCTCATCCGCTCCGAGCGTGGTCTCAAAAAAGCCCTGGAAGAAGTCGTCGGCGCTGACGGTCCGCGGGCCGGCCGGACCGTCAATAACGACCGAGGCGCCGAGGGCGACCACGGCCATCGGCAGATCGGCCGCCGGGTCGGCGTGCGACAGCGAGCCGCCGATCGTGCCGCGATGCCGGATCTGCGGGTCACCGACTTGCCCGGCCGCATACGCCAGCAGCGGTGCGTCGGCGCGGACCAGGTCAGAGGCGGCCAGATCGGCATGCCTGGTGGTCGCGCCGATCACCAGTTCGTCGCCGTCGACGCTGATGCCGGCCAGGTCGCCGAGCGAGCCGATGTCGACCAGCACCTCGGGTGTGGCCAGCCGCAGCTTCATCATCGGCAGCAGCGAATGGCCGCCGGCCAGCAGCTTGGCGTCGTCGCCGTGCTCGGCCAGCAGCTGCAGCGCGTGCTCGGGCGACTCAGCGGCAACGTACTCGAACGGCGCGGGGATCATGCGGTCACCTCAGTGCTGGCTGGGGCGGTGTTGTCAGTGCTGTCCGCCGCGCTGCTGCTGCTGCTGCCGCCGCCACCGGCGAGCGCATCGGCGGCTCCCAGCACGGCACGGACAATGTTGTGGTAGCCCGTGCACCGGCAGAAGTTGCCTTCGAGCCCGGCGCGTACCTCGTCCTCTGTCGGATGCGGATTTTCCGAGAGCAGCCCGACGGTCGCCATCACCATGCCGGGCGTGCAGAAGCCGCACTGGAGGCCATGGTTCTCCCGGAACGCGGCCTGCACCGGATGCAGCCCGGCGTCGGTCGCCAGGCCTTCGGCGGTGGTTACCTCGTGACCCGAGGCCTGGACGGCGAGCACCGTGCAGGACTTCACCGACTTGCCGTCCAGCAGGACCGTGCAGGCTCCGCAGGAGGTGGTGTCGCAGCCGACGTTGGCCGCCCGCAGGCCGAGCGTCTCGCGCAGGTAGTGCACGAGCAGCAGTCTCGGCTCCACCTCGTCGGACTGCTTCTGGCCGTTGACGGTCAGCTCAATGCGCGTCATCAATGCTCCGATCCTGCTGCGGTGGCGTTGCCTGGCTTAGCTGCCTGGATGGCCTGCCAGACCCGGCGGGAGGTCGCTGGCATGTCAATGTGGCGCACGCCGAGGTGCGCGACCGCGTCGATCACCGCGTTCTGCACCGCCGGTGTCGAGCCGATGGACCCGGCCTCGCCGATGCCCTTGGCGCCGAGCGGGTTGTACGTCGTCGGCGTCTGGCTGTCCGCCAGCTCGAAGCTCGGCAGCTCGGTGGCGGACACGAACGGATAATCGGCGAAACTGGCCGTCAGCGGGTTGCCGTCGGCGTCATAGACCATCTCCTCGACCAGAGCCTGCGCGGCGCCCTGTCCGATGCCGCCATGACGCTGACCCTCGGCCAGCAGCGGGTTCAGCAGCGTGCCGGCGTCATCGACGGTGACCATGCGAAGCAGCGTCGGCTTGCCGGTCTCGGTGTCGACCTCGACGACGGCGACGTGCGTGCCGAACGGGAAGGTAGCGCCAGGACCGGTGAACACTGTCCGGATGAGCAGGCGCTCCTGCTCGGCTAGCTGGGTCAGCGGAACGACCGCGTCCGGGTCGCCGGCGACATTGAACGCGGTGCGTGTCTTGTCGAAGACCAGGTCAGCGGGGTTGGCCTCGAGCTGCGCTGCGGCTCGCTGCCGCGCCTCCTCGATCAGCTCCTGGCTGGCCTGCTTGACCGCAGAGCCGCCGAGCTGAAGGCTGCGCGAGCCGCCAGTCCCGCCGCCCTTGGGGATCAGGTCGGTATCGCCCCACTTCAGGGTGATCTTCTCGACCGGGATGCCCAGTTCCTCGCTGGCGATCATCGCCCACACGGTCTCGTGCCCCTGGCCGTGCGGCGACGTGCCGGTCAGGATCGTCGCGGTGCCGTCCGGGTGCACCTCGACGGTCGCGTTCTCGCTGGGTCCCGAGCCCTCGCCCTCGCCCATGCCGGTGATCTCGACGTAGCTGGACAGGCCGATGCCGAGCTGGCGGACGTCGCCCCTGGCGCGCCGCTCGGCCTGCTCCCGCCGCAGGTCCGCGTACCCGGCAGCGTCGAGCGCCCGCTGCAGGCCGGTCACGTAGTCGCCCGTGTCGTAGACGGCGCCGAACGCCGTCTTGTGCGGCTCGGTGAACGCGGGCAGCAGGTTCTTGCGACGGACCTCAGCAGGGTCCATGCCGATCTCGGCGGCGAAGAGGTCGATGGCGCGGTCGAGCGCCGCGGAGGCCTCCGGCCGCCCCGCGCCGCGGTAGGCGCCGATCGGCGTCGTGCTGGTCACCACGACCTTGGCCACCGACTCCGCCCGCGGGATGTCGTAGGGCCCGCTCGTCATCAGCCTGGTCAGCATCGGCAGGAACCCGCCGGCCCGGATGTAGGCGCCCGCGTCCTGCACGACCTCGAGCCGGTACGCCTGGACGTCGCCGTCCCGGCTGCCGCCGATCGTGATGGTGTGCTGCTGAGCGCGGCCGTGCGTCATCCCGATGAGATTCTCGTACCGGGTCTCGCTCCACCGGGCCGGACGGCCAAGCTCCCGTGCGATCCACGCGACCACGACGTACTCGGTGTCGACGCCGAATTTGGCTCCGAACCCGCCGCCAACGTCCGGGGTGATGACGCGGACCTGGTCCGGCTCCAGCTCCATCATCCGGGCTAGCGCGGACTTAGTGCCCTGGGCACCCTGGTTCGGTATCCATGCGGTCAGCCGGCCATCCTCGCCCCAGACCGCCGCGACGCCGCGACTCTCCATCGGGGCCGGCGCGACTCGCTGGTTGACGATGGTCTGATTCACCACCACCTCGCAGCCGTCGAACAGGTCAGCCTTAAGGTCGGCCGGCTTGCCCCACCAGCCAGCCACGTTGGTGCCAGCGTCCTCGAACAGCAGGGTGTCGTCACCGGGGTCGTAGCCAATGACCGCCGGAAGAGGGTCGTAATCGACCACCACCAGCTCGAGTGCATCCTCGCCCTGATACGGGCTCTCGACGACCACCGCCGCAACTGGCTCGCCGACGAACCTGACCTTGTCGGTGGCCAGCTCGCGCTGCTGCATCTCAGGCTTCATCGGCCCGGTGGGCGGGACCGGCGGCAGGCCGGCCAGATCGGCGCCGGTGTAGACGGCCACGACGCCGGGCGCCTCCAGCGCTGCGCTGGTGTCGATGCCGGTTATCCGCGCGTGCGCGATCGGTGACCGCACGAAGAAGACATGGCAGGCACCCGCCAGCCGCTCATCGACGAGATCCTCAACGTAGACGCCGCCGGTGGTCAGGAACCTCGGATCCTCAGTCCGCAGGACCCTCGTGCCCAGGATGCTCAACTGACCCTCAGCTCCTCTCGCCGCTGCCGCACACAGGTCGCGAACCCGGCAGGCCAGTACGGTATTCCGGGCGGAACGACGGCCTGCTAGTCCAGAGCGTCCCATCCGCCGGTCACGGCAGTGTAATCGGGGTACTGACAAGCGAGGCGACCCAGCCGGGGCCTGGCCGAGCCGGACGCAAATCCGGTTTACCGCACCTGGGCTGCGCAGATATCATGAAGGTTCCGGCCTCCCCGAGTCACGATCGGACGTCTGTCATGCTTGCGCGCGCG
>Ga0335074_10000564_pt1 | contig 51826 bp, 49 predicted proteins | sample Lox_Sample_23_FD_206715 | JGI IMG/M metagenome (GOLD analysis project Ga0335074, IMG submission 206715) | Soil microbial communities from Loxahatchee National Wildlife Refuge, Florida, United States - Lox_Sample_2.3 | ecosystem: Environmental > Terrestrial > Soil > Wetlands | place: USA...
TACACTCTTCTGTCGATGCGCAATCTTGCGTGTAGCTATAGCGACCTCGGCCGACGACAGGACGCTGTAGAGCTTGAAGAGAAGGTGCTCGAAGCCCAGAAGAGAACACTTGGGGAGGAGCACCCTGACACTCTTCTGTCGATGGGCAATCTTGCGAGTAGCTATAGCAACCTCGGTCGACGACAGGATGCTGTAGAGCTTCGAGAGAAGGTGCTTGAAGCTTGGAAGAGAACACTTGGGGAGGAGCACCCTGACACTCTTCTGTCGATGGGCAATCTTGCCAGTAGCTATAGCAACCTCGGTCGACGACAGGACGCTGTAGAGCTTGAAGAGAAGGTGCTTGAAGCCCGGAAGAGGACACTTGGGGAGGAGCATCCTGACACTCTATTATCGATAAAAAACCTCGAATTCTATCTTACTAGCTCATATAAGCAGACTCAGCCTCAAAACCTTGTCCTTCGCTCGGCCCTGCAGCCTGAGCAGCAAGTTGAAGCGAAAACAGGAAGTCGTTGGAGCTTGAAATCTTTGGTCAAAAGGAATCATTGATGAAGTAAATTAGATGCCAAATTTGGATAAGGTATTGTCTTAGTAACTAGTGATGGGAGTGAGTGCACACCTCGCAACATCCTATCTGCTAATCTTAACTGATCATTTCTAGATTTTCGTCCTTTGGCCTATTACCCTCACCTATACGTCCCTCTTGCCTTTAATTGCTATTCGTAGGCTTCGCTTCTTGAGATGAAAATTTACCGACCTCCTTCAGCTAAAGCACTCACAGCTGTGGCCAGACTTAAGTTAAGACAGCTCTGGCGTCCTCCAATACGCTAATCATAGGGTCGATTTGCGTCCTAAACTCTGAACCAAGATCACGCTGTGCTTAGGCACATTCGGTTTTCGTATCTTGGCATACCATCCAACGAATCCGGAGATCATTTAGTGGCATGATGTTATACAGGGCGTCCGGTATAGACAAGAGCCTAAACTATATTGATCTAAATTTGAAGCAGATCTTTGTGTTGTTCAGTAGTATCGCCTCGCGTCATAGACGTACTTGGGAATGGCAAGTGACATGCATAATAGTTATTCGGCTTGTTCGTGATGGAATCAGCGGATTCATAGGGCGGGCCTGTTGCTTCCCTTTAATTCCATTTCTCAACATAGGATTTTGGGATGCGGTAAGATATAACAGGGCTTCGTCATTTTCTAGTATAAATATGGATTAATGCATTTTTGAAGATTTGAAAATTCCTTTCTAGGTAGATGTTGGTTATCGGGCGCCCGACCCGACCCGCTTTGTATGACATCAAGCGAACCCGTTGCGCTCTGCGCTGCGGCTGGGCGCTCCCTTTTCCTTCCTACTCATACCCTAACATTATAGGGAATCCAGCGCGAACCGGCATCGTGGCGATCCTACTCTACTATGGCCGATCTCTAGCTTACCTGCGCATTGGAGATTCCCGCTGCGCTGACCCACATAATCCGAGTACGGGGTGCTGCTGTGCCTAGGCCATGGCTGTCGCATGGCCGTCAGTCCGGCTGGCCTGGCAGAGCATTTACGCGTGCTCGCATACGCCGCGAGTTGATAGAGTGAAATTCTAACCCTAATCTACGGCTTAAACTTTGAACACCCTAAAATACCTACGAGCGCCATGAAGAAGCTGACCAGCGGGTTGTTCCTTACAATGTAGAGCTTCTACTCCTACAGGACGGCTACTGCAATGTCTAGCTTTGCACAACCACTGGACTTGCCGCGTACATCTCAAAATACGTTACTAAGCCTCAGCCGAAGAGCTTGGTTGATGTTAAGAGCAGCAATCATGTCACTTCGCACCTCCTCGCCCGCCGGATGGAGTCCATGGAGTGCATGGTCTGGCTCTTAAGCTTTGGTTATTTTACCATGACTTCCGCAAGCATGTACCTTCCTACCGCCATGCCTTCGATGCGCATCTCGGTGCTACTTTCGCAAGCGTCAAATGATTGACTGGCCAGCTACTCACAGATTTAGCGCCCTTTAAGAATTCAACTAGGCTAGAGGCTCAAGAATAGAACGACGTTCTCCGCAATCGAGAGGTGTGATCATATGAACGAGGGGCACTCTTTTTCGGGGGTTTATGTAAATCGATGTAAAGCCCCGATATTAAGGCGGTGCTGATAGGGGCCCACCAGGGTGTAACTAGGAGCCGACCTAGAGGCTGGCGGAGGCAGAGGAGTGCCCAAAGGATAGCAGACTGTGGACACGGTGACTGCTGTGAGAGGGAAAGCTGTAGAATCTAATATGCCTTTACCAGTCCTAGCTATCCCCACTGCCACGAACCCTGTGTCTCGGCTCCATGCCAACCTAATGGCGATAATTAATGTTATCTTTTTCGGAGAAGAGCGTGGCCAAAGGTACTAGCTATCAAGTCGCTATTATATTGTAGTAGGGAAAGAGGGTCCACCCAGCACCTGACTGGAGCCACGTGTCAACCTGTTGACTACAGTCATTAGGAGCATAGTGCTGTTCTCAAGATAACATGCTGTCTAATTCATGTATTTTTAGAGCCTACGTGATACCTTTTCTTTAGGGAATTGGTTATGGAGAAGCTTTGTTCTGTTACGGAGTACACGTAGTTCTTTGGAGAGCTGTGGAGAATGTCGTCATTTTGTTCATTCGTTTTTATCTACCTACTATTTTGATTGCACTGCCTATTGGATTGCTATTGCTACGAGCTCCGAGTCTGCCGTTGAGTCCGGCTTCGTTCTGCGAGCCCAAAGTTCTTGTACTCTTCCTCATCGACCCGACTTCCGTGCGCTCCAGTGGCACATCCATTGTTTACCTTTTACAATTTAGAATGAGAATACAGTGTAGTTTGCTGTGGACGTAACGACACTAGCAGAACATGACGCTTGCATCTATGGGTCTTTCCCCTAACCTCACCTCCAGGGAGTTAGTCGATTAGTAGAATAATCGAGGCCCTGCGCCTCCTTTAAATCCACTTAAAATTGCTCGGCGGCGTGCAGAAGAAGCTTTGAATCAACTCTATAAAATTGACAAGGCCGATAAAAGGACATGTAGCCTGGGCAATAGATCAGTGATGTGTGGTCGATCTATTACATGGAAGTACGGAATCAGTGGAGGGTGAGACCTTAGTGGCTTGTCTAATTCCCAACTATATCATAGATAGCATCGATTGAGCGTGCCACATTGGACTGAAAGCCTTCTTGGCTATTTAGATAATCGAACCAGATATTAACCACCTGATCCCAAATCTCTCTGAAACGAGTGAGGTCCTCGGCCTCTCGTGCAATTCTCGCGGCATGGAGCAAGTCTGTAAACTGGTTAAATTTCGGGTTCGCGTGATAGCAGTGTTCCTTTATACTAGACAGAAGCTTCTCAAGTTGCCAGTACGCTTCAAAGACTTGTGAACACTCCCACGATGGTTCAGAGCTGGACAGATCTCTGTACCAGCATTTCACATAGTCGGCAAAGGTCCTATCAACTGCACTGGAATTCCACTCTGGGATAAGGAGTTCTATTTCGCGATTCTGAAAGTCATTCATCGTAACTGAGAGTATCTCGAGTTTTGCGACATTGCGAAGCCATCGGAACGGCCGTAGGAGCAACTGCACAGCAGAAAATGCTTCATTCTGCTCCGTATAGGTGTTCCCAAACTTGATTATAATCTCCAGACGAGCAATGGGCCTTTGGATAAGCTGAAGCCTCCCGATTAGTCTGTGCAGGTCGTCGCAGTATTCGTAGAGCCTCAATTCGAGAGGGTCGGAGTTCGCAGCACCTGTATTTGGTAACCCATAAACATGATAAAAAGCGGGGTTTTGTCCTCCTAAAGGAAATACAAATTCGATGAGGAACGACTGGATCATATTGAAGTATCTCTCACTAAGTGGGGGATGCCAGACGGGCTCGATCGGCCTATGTGTGCAAGGAACGGGAGACCTGGTAGTCAGCTGGATGGCAGGCGGACGGGTTGAACTTGATTCTCCATTGATATTATCTTGCTCCTGCCGTGCCATGAGGAGACGCTTCTTGTTTTGTTGTTCAAGAAGCATCAGCTGCATCTGATAATCTTGCAGTGCATGGTTGCCATAGGCTGAAAACCTATATCGGAGATCTGAGAATCCATATCGGACAGGTATGTTAGCCGAGTTGCACATACCCAAATGATTTCCAGAGAGCTCGATGTTGAAGACACTGGTGCCATATAGGATACTGGCAGCTTCATCATGGATCTGATGATTGACGCGGAGAATTGCCGTATACACTCGTTCGCCATCGGTTGTAAGGCTTCTGGAATTGACATATCGAGCTGGTATGGGTCTGTCAGGGAGTAGAAATCGATAGATGTGGAGCCGCGTCTCCGTAGGAATCTTGAGGAAGTGGCAGGCCATCGGATATTCACGATGACCGGGGCAAAGCCGGAATCCATGGGGCTTCCACTCGAAGAGTCGACCGCACTCAAAGCCGCAAGCCAATGGTGCTTGGCACCAACCCAATACCTTCAGTTGATCTCGATGGATTTTGCATGTAGGCATCATGCGAGACACTGGGGGACCTATGGCTTTGTTGGCACAGTTTTTGCCTTTTTTCAGAGTGCCTGAGCACATTGTCGATCCGTCATTGTCATGTAGCGCGCAGGTCTGGCGATGCGTAATGGCAGAGGCGCCGGAGACTGTGATATCCTTTGCCATTGGGGAGGGTCAATTGTGAATAATCTTAAGGTCAATTACCGAGAGCCGAAAACCGCTAACATTTACGAAACCAGCCCTGGATAATAGAAGAGGAACAATATGTGGCAGGATAGTAGCAAATCTGAGATGCAGCTTTGTCAAGGTATTGGGGCCTTGTGAAGTTAAAGCTGTTGCCTTAGCGGCTCTGCGACTCTTTGAACCCCACACCGCGGAAGAGGAAATGGTCACTCTGGCAGCCAGATGCCAGAACCACAGGGTCTTTAGGTCTTGTGATGCTCTGAGGATGAGAAGCACAGATAGCATCAATGCCAGGAAATCCAGGAGCTCCGCTTGATAGGCGATGTACAGATTCCAGTAAAGAATTCAAGGAAAGAGAACATGGGATGTCAAAGATAAGAGGCGGCAGCCTAGAGCTCTTGAGGAGTTGGTCTAACTATAAGTGGCCTAGCACAAATTTGTAGAAACGCTAAACTCTTTTTGCTCATCCATACACATGATTTTTTTCCGCGCGTGGTCCACCGAGTGTAGTAGTAGGATTGCTCAACAAGGGTTCCGCTCTGGTGACCGGAATCGACGTCCGGTCGGTGTTCTTAAAACGGCCGAAAAATTCGTTCGGGGCATGTCACCTTCAGCTCAGATTAGAGCACTGGCTGCTCACCTCCTGAGACTAAACCGGAATCAGCGAAGGAGGATCCCTACACCGGTCCATAGCGATTACAATGTTTTTTTCTGAGGCCTCAATTCGGTTAGTCAGCCTCGCCGCTTTTGCTCAGGCGCAAATTACCCTAGGCTCAACAGGCTGACTCGGCGACTCAAGCGCTAATCACCCTAGGCCTGAGCAAACCTGGACCTGAGTATGCCCTGAGTAAGTCTGAACAGCATGGTGAGTCACACCTGTGTTTTTGGCATACAGCAGAGTTTCTCTGCTCAACAATGTACAACGCTATGTTTATACCATCGCCTTAGTAAGTAGGAGATGGGCTGTTAGTTTTAGCGCTTATATCCTTTATGTTGTAATAAAATTTTTATTTGTTAGATGCATCTCTTAAAGGGTAGCCGTTTCTAACACTGTAAAATACTAATCTAATACTATCTACATTTACTAAATATCTATTGAGATGCTCTTCTAGTAGCTAGGCATCGTAATAGAAGCTAAGACCATAAGCAGTGGTAGGAGCAGCTTGGAGATGGTATTAGGCATTTGCCGTTCATCTTCTGCTTAAAAAGATTACTCTGCCTTGCCGCTAACCCTAATAAGGTCTTATAGTATAAGCCGTCATGCTCGCTCTTATAGACGATTGATATAGAACTACATCAGCGTTCCGGAAACCAGCTGATTTTCCGGACATAGCAGAAATGCGCAATTTGCTGGCTATTTCAGCGATTTTTCTATGTCCAGCAAATTTAGCTGGGTTTAGCTGGTTTCCGAATCGATGATGACTTAAAGAATTCTATAACACTAACTCTTTTAAATATTAAGCTCTTAAAGGAGCTAGGTAGAGGCTCTAACATATAAAACATTATTAACATTGTTGCTTGCTGTAAGAGAAGAGCTTATGGACTCTAACTGCCACTAGAGGAAGAAGGGGCTATAGTAGTATATAATAGGTTCTTGCTATAGTCTATAAAGTGCTTCTAATTGTTTATAACGCTGTCTTCAAAGTCTTTTACACATGATTTTAGTCTTTTACGAGTGTGTACAAGTTCCTTTAAGTCTGTAAAGTCTATAATGTAGTCTGTAACCTTGCCTCTATTTGTAATCATCTCTGTCTTAATTACTATAGTATCTCCTATTATAGTTTCTGTCTTATCCCTTTATTGCATCTTTATCCAGCTATCTTTTAATATATCCTGTTTTAATAGCGTCGTCTTTAACGTCTTAAAAATTAAGTTATATCTAAGACCCTCTACTTTCTACTAGTCGTCCTTAAGCCTTCTAACTAGTTTAATGCCTTCAAATTAGTACTGTAGCACCCCAACACGGTTAATGTGCAATTTCCTCCATTCCTAGGACGAGTTTGGTGCATAGCTACTGTTAGACCTATATACTCCTTTAGTAGGGCGTAATTTCGGCTCCAATCTTAGTCTCTTGTTGCTATTGTTAGTAGCAATATGCTGTAATCTCCGTTCCCCTATTACTTCTCTGCCTGCTTGGCCCCTTATTTTTTTTTTATTTTATTTTATTTTTTTTTTTGAATAGGTGACCACCTACCTCTTTAGTCGTTTAGTCCTTAATGCAGCTCATCCTACTACCAGCAAGCCTCTTGCTTTGAGCCGAAGCTTCTTTTCTTATAGTGCCTTAAGCAACTAAATCGCCTCCGGGAGATCTACTCTTGATCTAGTCAACAAGGACAGCAATCGTCACTCGAATCTTGACGCGGACGCAATAAAAAGTTTTTAAAGGGCAATAAGACAACTGCCAATTGGGACACCGCCTATGATGATGTTCAGGCATTAACAAGTAGGGACTATCTGCTCTTTTGCAAGTAATTATCTTTTCACGAAATGGAACTGGTAGTCCATACGAGTTATTGAATATAACAACGGAGAGCGCCCAGTATCATCTTGCGAAATACTTACCCTAATAGGACTCATGTCATGTTTAGAGATCCTAGCTTAAGTTATCCACCCTCCACCCTTAGTCTACCGAACATCACCTACTCTCCGACATCAACTTCTGACACGTTGGATCCTTTCGCAAATACAACACTGGTATCTGCATTTGCTACTCCCTTTCGAGTCTTAACCGACTTCCATTCCATAACAGAAGCTCGGACAATGGAGAGACATGTCATAGCTAAAGCGACAGTATATGCTTTCGTCAAGGCAGTATTATAAACCGAAAGTACCGTATCGAGCAGCCCAGCAGCAACATCATTTCCCAGGTCAGTAGCTCCCGTAGAAACCACGACATGGGGGTCAAGTCCAGTTATATTAGTCAAGCCCGAGACGAGACAGTTGGCAAAGACGTTTTGCGCAACAGAGGCAAAGATAGCTCCACTTAGCGACTGGGCAAAGTACATCAGAGCCACACCAGTGGGAACGTCTTCTTTCGGAAGGACTGTCTGGGCAGCGATTCCAGGCTGCTGCATACCTAGTCCCACTCCAAAACCGTAAATGGTTTGATAGCCAATCCACCTTGCATGGTCTGTATCTCGTTGGAAAATCGTAACGAGACCTTCACCGACGGACATGAGAATTGAAGCAGAGAACATAAATGGTGTATAGTATCCGATGGCGGAAATGAGAGCCCCAGCAAAGATGCTAGCTGCCACGAGAGAGAATATCATGGGTAGCAACATGATTTCGGACTCAATGGCGCTTACACTCTTGATGGCTTGAAACCAGATGGGCAAATAATAGATGAGGACAGTCTGCGAAGCGCCGGTGCAAGCTGAAAAGATTATCCCGGCAATAATAATCTGCTGCGTAATTATTCGGGCAGGGACTGTGGCATTCTCTTTGTTCCATACTTGTGCAACAATGAATGCGATGATCAAGATCCCAAAGACTACTAAGAGTCCAATTATTCGTTCGTCGTTCCAGGAGTAGGTTGAACCACCCCACTGCAAGACTAGCAGGGCACAGATTATGCCGGGGAGAAAGAAGAGGTTCCCAATAGGGTCCAGTTGGGTGATTTGCTGGGCGATAGTAGTCCCGGCGTTCTTGGGACTGAATGGCTTTAAGATGAAGATGAGAACCAGCACTGTCATTGCACCTATCGGAAGATTGATGTAGAAACACCATCTCCAAGACACTTTATCAGTAAAAGCACCACCAAGGAGCGGGCCAACAACAGAGGCAATCCGAAAATGGCGCCGAAGAATCCTTGATACAGAGGACGTTTGTGAAGAGGAACTGTTGTTATCTGTCGGATAAATTCAGCGGCGCGATTCGCCAATCAAGTAAGACTAAGAAGTATTGAAACATGCTTTTAGAGCATTACCGCATGTTTTGAGAGCAGGAGATAAGGGAATGAGACCGGGATAACCAACCATGATGACGATGGCCCCAGAAAACACACCCGAGGACCCTAAGCCAGCGATAGCGCGCCCTACGATGAAAGCAGTCGAGTTCGGCGCAGAGCCACTTATGGTGGAGCCAATCTCGAAGAGCCCGATAGCAGTCAGGAAAACCCACTTCGTAGGGTAGAATGTGTAGATTCGGCCGAAAAGAAGGAGGAATGAGCAGCCGGTAAACATGTATGCGCTTCCATACCAACCAACATCGCCTAGGGAATGAAAATCATCGGTTATACGGGGGATGGCGGTGGAAATGATAGTTCGATCCTGTTAGTTAGTGAGCTATCTCTTCATGTGCTTTGTCTTGAGCAGATGGACATACTAGAGCCACGAGGAATATGGCCAAATATAGGGCAATCATAATCAAAATAACTGATTTCGTGTTGGGAAATTCTGTCTGGCCCTCCTCATTATTGGGAACTGACTTCTCAAAAGTCATCTCTATCCCAGCTTGATGAGATAGTTGCTTATTTTCAGCCGTGGAGGCCATGGTGATAATAGTTTAGCCGTGGTCAATGTGCCTTCGAGCTTTAGGAGATGAGCTTGGGTTTGCTTCAGACTTCATTGTGTGGGACAAGACACAATCTATACTCTTCCCCCAGGTGGATGGCCAGTAACAGAATGTGGGACTTTGAATGCTTCGGCCCGGGAGGACTTCGAAGTTCGGAGGCTAAGTTCCTGTCAAGGGCCGAAGCACGTGACACGTACGATTCGCTATACTAAGATGCTACCGAGGGACCGAAAGGACTTCTCAATCTCTCTCCGAAACACGTATCGCTTCCAATATTATAATATCACTTCTCTAAGATAAGGCACAATCTCAATCTACTGCCTTTCTCAATACGGGTATAATACGATGTCAACGACCGAAGCCCTGAGTGCAGCTACCTCCTCGAGCACAATTAGCGGAGCACCCCTAACGAAGCTCCTAAAAGTATCCTGTACGCTCTGCCGGCAGCGGAAAGTAAAGTGTGACATGAGGAAGGATTCCTGCTCCGGTTGTATCAAAGCCCAGGTTGAATGCGTTTACATCGCTCCTTTGCCTACTAATTCAAGGAAAAAGAAGGTTCCTATTGAGGCCACTCTCGCCCGACTCCAACGCTACGAGGAAATCCTGAAGAGTAATGGATGGAACTTGGAGGAAGACGCTGATGGAGGTGGTCAGAAGTATGCGATGGCTAATGTCACTATGGTGAGAGGTAGACAAACAAGTCAGGAGGACGGCAGTAACATGAAAGAAGTTGAGACTCTGACCATAGGGGCCGGAAGACTGATTGTGGAACATGGAATGCAGAGATATGTTGAGAAGTAAGTATGATCGTTCGCCTCTGGTGTAATTAGGGTTGACGAAAACCATAGTAACTTATGGACCGACCTAGATGACGAGGTGTGTTCTCTCAGAATTTGTCTTTCACAAAATTAGCAACACTGACACTAAAAGAGTTTTTTTTGAACATGATTCCTCTAATGAGAACAACGCAAAACCATCAGCCCAACTTCCCACGAGTACAATTACTGAAGACGTTCTCATCTTCGGCGAATGCGCCACAACTACAAACTTAAGTGGCCTCCATCCAAACCCAGTAACAATTTTCAGGCTATGGCAGACGTTTCTAGATAACGTTAATCCGTTGGTTAAACTTTTTCACGCACCAAGCGTACAACAGCTCATCCTCGAAGCAGCCGAAAATCTAGTTGTCGCATCAAAACCAGTAGAAGCGCTGATGTTTGCAATCTACACCTGCGCGATAACATCATTAAGTAACGAAGAGTGCGAGAATATGGTCGGGGAGAGTAAATCAACCCTTCTAGCAAGATATCAGAGCACTGCACAACAATCTTTAATCGCCGCAGAATTCCTGAGAACGTCTGATTTGGTCGTCCTCCAGGCCTTTGTGCTTTATTTAGTGAGACTTTCCCTCGAATTGAGCCCAGCTTCTATCATAGATCCATGCTAAGGATGCTACAGATCTCGCTCCGCGAACGTTCTGATCCACAGTCCCTCTGGACTCTCGCCGGCATCGCCCTCCGCAACGCGCAACGCATCGGCCTCCACCGCGACGGTGGCTCTCCCTCTTTCCGCCTCCCCATCTTTGACATCGAAATGCGTAGACGGTTGTGGTGGCAAATCGTCGTACTTGACAGCCAGGTGTCAAAACTTTCCGGCTCGAGACGTTCAATATTAGCATCTCATCAAGACACGAAGATACCTCTGAACGTTAATGATAGCGATCTATATCCCAGCATGAGAGAGCTTCCAGTGGAGCATACGGGTGTTACGGAGATGCTATTTTGCCTTATTAAATACGAGATTGGTGAATTCCTGCACTCGAAAATAACCGTTTCTGGCGATGGCGGCTGGCAGGAGCTGAATAGTGCGAGCGCCATGGCACCTCTTGCCGCCAAAGAACGCGCCATCAATGAGCTTGATAGCCGGTTGGAAAAGAAATTTCTACGCTATTGCGATCCGCTGGTCCCGTTACATTTTCTTTCTATCAGCATGGCGAGGGCGTTTATACGGACGTTACGAATAGCAGTCCATCATCCACGTCAATATCCTGACCGAGGTGCCAGCCTATCGCAGGACGAAAAGGATTTGATTTTTTCTAACTGCGTCGAGATGTTTGAAAACAGCATTTTGCTCCAGTCGGCGAGAGTTTCTCAGCGATTTCGTTGGCACGTTAGTTTGCATCTTCCTTTGGATCCTCTCATATATATGCTCAACGAGCTGCGTTATCGGACTACTGGTGCCCTAGTCGATAGAGCGTGGCGTGTCGTCGGTGCGATATTTGAGAGATATCCTGGTCTGAGCGTTGGGGCGGGGAATTCTTTGTATCTGTCGATTGGAAATCTAACTCTCAAGGCTTGGGAGGCTCGAGCGGGGGAGCTTGCGAGACATTACCAAGCGCAATCTGAAGTGGTGAAGCCTCAGTTTGTCGCCTTGTTGTATGGAGAAAGAAGAAACTGCGAACGGCCACAATATTTTGGTGACAATGAATTTACGAGAACTTCCGATTGCGTTGTTGGAGAAGGAGAGGTTGAGACTAGAAATCACAGCGAAGAGAGCAGAGGGGATATTAGCGACGAAGGGATCGATCAATTACTTCTCTACGATCAATTGCCGATGGAGTTGAGCTCCATGGATTGGGAAATTTGGAACACCTTGCTCCGGAGGAAGTGAATTTCAATTAGGTGATTGTACTGGGCATCAGCTCCATGATTAGATAAAGCGGGTTGGAAGGAAGAATTTTGGGAGATGCTCTCTGGTGAATGAGGCGGCATTTTGGAGACTACTCGTCAAAGTAAATCGCGAACGAAGGGATCTAATGGATTTGAGAAGTTGGAGCAGATGAAATAGCGCAGTGGTTACTTATTTCGAATTCCATGTAATATCTTCTAAACTCCAATTCGCCATCTCTAGGTAGAAGAAGATAATCGGAACGAAGGAGGCACAGATTGCGGAGATTCCGGCAAAAGTTAGAAGACTACTAGGTGTAAGCCTGCTGGCCACTAAATAGACCCTGTATAGTCACTTAGATCCTAAATTAAATTGTATTTACAGGCGCTTTCAGCACGTTTACCCCTACCGCCATAATTGAGACCTGTATTGATGGCTTTCTTTTTTCAAACAAGGTATATTCTAGATAATCAAGAAGACTAAAACTGTTAGCCCCGCTCGCCAATGGCAGAGATCGAGCACTAGTATCTGCTTGATCGCACCCAAAAGAGCTAGGTATAGCCCTTAAAAAGGATGATATGAGCCACTAAATGGATGTGGAGTTGGGGAAAATCTGGTACGTCATTAGCGCCAAATTATAGCACGATTTAAGGAATAATAGAAGCCGAGGGTGATTAATGCCTGAGCGCTTCCGAAGCCAGTCTGAGCACCGATATACGAGGGCGGGCATTAAATTCCGACCACCTTCAAAACACCAAAGCTATAATTTAGAAATCGCATATATAACAACCGCAACGCTAATTAAATTGGCACAGAAAATCATGTACTAATTGATTAGCTTCTTCTATAAAAATTAATGATCGAAAAGTTTAGTCGAAAGCCAATATTCGAGTTGTTATGTCGCGCAAGTAGGAGAGATTTTGGGAAGTGGTCGGATTTCAATGCGGCCGCCCTCGTATCCAGGCGGGCGGTGAGGAGGCGGCTGTTCAGGGACTGACGCAGAGTGATTGGGTGTTGCCAGCCTGAAGCCTTTCCACCAATCGGATCAGTACTATAACACGGTTGGACCCCGGATTCTAGAACCGCCAAGCCAATATTGCGCCCCGCATTGCTGTAAGACACATCTTTTTCGGATATCACGCTCTGTGCCCTTGTCTCGTTGCGGACGTGGCGTGGCTGGCGTGCGACAGATCACTAACAAAAAGCAATATTCCATACTTGGCGCGTCCCTAAATGGCAAAAATGTGCTATTCATCCCTACGCCACAAGAAAGCGTCACCCCGCAGTGGCCTCTCCTCGTGATATAAGGCTATAACCCGACGACTGCACCGACCAGACCCGAGGGTTGGAAGATCGACTCGGCCTTCATCTATTTCCATCGTCAGCTCTGAAATCAGCGGATAAGAATTTCAAGATGCACCTCTATTTGCAGGCCCTTTGCTCGGGCCTGTTCTTGATAGGACAGGTCAACGCCTCCCCGGCTCCGATCGTCGAAGAACGGGGTACTTGCAACCAAGACAATTTACTGAATGCTCTAGAAAACCCAAACAATATCCAAAGCGCGTACCAATTCTGCAGTGCGTATATTTCGGTTCCAGAAGTCACAATTGTCACGACCTATACCGTGAGTCTCAGCTGGATTTCTGGCCTCGCTGGATACTCTTCTATGCTGCTGATTACTGGTGCTTATAAATATTAGGACACATGCATTTTATCAAGTTACTGGGAGGTGGAGTCGATCATCCATCCCTTGTATCTATACAACCTACAACCGATGTATACCATCGGAACACCGATTAGTTACAACTCGGCAGATCCAACGCCTTCAACGGTCCCAGGCAACCCACAAAGTTATGGATGGCCCTATGGAGAAAAAGTGCGTCGAGGGACTGGACAGACCTCTTCGCATTCGTTTTCTTGGCCTTTTCCAACACAAACGCCGATGCCGACGCCATCCCCCAATCAGGAGCTCAAGAGACAAGGTGGTGATGTGCCATTACCATCATTCCTTGCGACCACATATCCAGCCTCGAGGTTATCTAGTGCATGTTCATGCCTGTCAGTGCCAGCTGCCTCCACCTCGACTTACTCAGATGAATATTTCTCGATAGATACCGTAAGCTGACAAACTCGTTGCTCCCTGCACCTGCACGAATTACCGCTAATAAATAAACAGACCACGACCTGCACGAGTTATGTGCCAACTACAGTTGCGACCTACCCGGCTTTCTGTGCGCCAAGTCTGCAAGTCAACGCGCCAGCGCCCAATTCCGCGCCGGGCTTCCGCGTCGTGCCGTCGTTCCCCGTCGACTCCAAGATGGACTGCTGCGCGGCCTGCACGGCCGTCTTCAATTGTGTGTGGTGGAAGTTCGACTTCGGGACACCCGGCGATGGGTGGCAGCCGGGCATGTGCCACTACGCCTACTACATCGGCACGAACGACGACGAAGGCGGTGCGCCGGCCATCTGCCCCAACGGCGCCGTGCAAGGTATCACCAACTTCAGCCCCGACTACGGCAATGAAGCCAATAATAACAACCCGGGTTATAACTTTGGACCCTGTGGTGGCGCGCCTAACGAGTTTGAGTCCAATGAGGACTTTGGATACCCAAATGATTACTATGATAATCAGTGTGGTCTGCCGTGGAATGAGCCAGTGTATAGTTGTAGCTGATGTATATGGGAGTGCTCGAGGCCCGTGTTGTAGCTGATGTATATGGGAGTGCTCGAGGCCCGTGCTGTAGTATGACTGTACAGTACAGGGCTTTACGTAGTGTGCCTCTACTCATTATACGATCAATAATGCACAACTAGCACGTACTGCCTCTTGAGTTCCCCTGTAAGCTGGAGACTATGAACCTATGTCTTTGGATGGCTATGTGATCATGGTTAGCTATTGCGAGAAGACGTTTTAGTTTTATCCCCTAAACGTAGACAAGTCAAACATAAACCTCCATAAACTAAGACACAGAGGTTGGGGAGTTATGAGCAGATCCAGCAATGCCAAAATCTGAGCGGTTTATTTATTTCGGCCCACAGCCATAAGTGACGGATGCATGGTGCAGGCTTCATAACCCCGTCGTCGGAGCAAACCCTACGACTTGGAACCCAAACTCTCTATGGGAGTGTAAATCCCCGTGCACAAGAGCCTTTGCCCTATCAGATCCTAGAAACTGGAAATAAAATATCTTCACAGCACCGAACACGACCCTAATGAAATGTGTCAAGCTGGGCGTTCAATCGTAAGGAAGTAGAACACGTATATGCGTACGTCGACGCGAATCCGCACCGTAAAACCATTGCTAGCTTTGAGCAGGACAGCGATGCAGCCCAGGTCCAGAAACTAAAACGGAATCAGAAAAAAAAAAGTTGATTGTGATTATTGGGGTAGACGCGACTACCATTTCTCTCGTAAGGACCTTATTTTAAAGGCTTCGGCTTTTAAAACTAAAGTTGATTGTGTTCGCAGCCCTTAAGCTTCGTATATAACTGCTCTATAAGAAAGAGAAAGATTAAGGTCTTGCTGTTGTAAAGCGTCTACTTCTAGATTCCTTACAGAATACGAACGGATACAAAAACCAACGAAGGCTTGAATAGAAGGATCCTTTTACCTTAGACAATCGTAACCTCATTACCAACTTTTATTAACCCTTACAAACAAACATCAAGTGCAGTGCTTTATTCCGCGGTGAAATTTGAAAAAACTGGTACAGAATTAAGAAAATCCACACGTCATAACTATCATTATTCTCTTTACCTACCCCCACTCACCTTCAGCTCAGATTAGAGCTGTAAGACCGAAATAGCCATTTCGCCGAAATGGCTATTTCGTTACTACACTACGTACCAAATGGCAAATTTCGCCGGAATGGCCAATACGACGGCAAATTGGCCAATCCCGGCGATTTTTCGTGAAACTAGTATAATTACCTTGGTGTTTAAGTCCGCTTTTAGGTGGTGTGGTCACTTTTATACGCAAATATAAGTAAAAATTGAGTCCTAACCTATGAAATAGAAAACACAGTACAAATCTAAACTCATTTTCTAAGCGTTAGTGGAGTTGAAATCTCAACCACCGTCTCGCTTCCGTCCGCTTCTATTTTGTACCATGCTATGGGCCTGGCTTCCCACGTGGTTATTGGGGCTAGGACTGGCTCTTCAGCCTCGCCGTCGTCCTTAATAGCATCAACTTCTGCCTGCTTGTCCTTCCATTTCCTGTTTCCCTTCCTAAGTGATTTTAGGGCCGATTTTGCTCTCCTACCAGCTTTTTGGGCGCTATTCGTTCTCTTTAGCCACTGCAGCTGAGAACTTAATAGCTACCTCTTTCCCTGTTTTTTTCTCTGGCTCAGTCTAGATGCTATTCCTTAGTAAATCACTAATTGAAGGGTCAATAGAATTGAGTTCTCCACCTTGAAATCGGCCCGCTAGCCTTTCGCGCTAGGATTAGAGTTTGAAATGGCCATTTTTGTACTAAAGGACTTGTACTCGTAGCCTAGGCGGTTCAGTGGCGAGCCGCAGTTTAAGTAGGATCTGTAGGGTTGCAATTGTTAGGCCAAGAAAGTCGGACATTTATCTAAATCCACCAGCTAGGCAACTACAAGTAAACAGGAGCATATACGTCAATTCTAGCTCGCAACGCAGTTTTAAGTAGAATGGACTGTCCAATAGCTGTAAAAAGCATTGGGTTCTGACTAGTAGCGATGGTGAGCCTAGCTTTCGGTGACACCGATGGTGACCCGTAGGTCAAACCAGTAAGAATCCACCAAAACGCCAAAGACAATTATCACCAAAATCATCAATTTCATGAAAAAATCGTCGAATTGGCCAATCGGTTGAAAATAGCCAATTCGCTGGTAAACTACACACCGATTCGCGAATTCGACGAATTGGCTATTTTGATCTTACAGATAGAGCCTTGCTGGATATGGATGAAGATGGAACTACAAAACGGGGTGCAGTAAGCATTAGAAAGCAGGTAGTACCTGCATGAACCAAATTATTTAACAGTGGATTTTACGTATTATAAGGCATATAGAGATAATAATTCTCTTGTCTGGTGACAATAGGTACAAAGAAGGTCCTTTTCAAAAAGGCGAAGTGCTAGGAGAGACTGGGGATTGGCTGGATCTAGGTGCTTTGGATCTAGACTTCTCCGAAAACACTATTTAAATTGAATATAGAATGCATTTTAATTGCCTATTTGGGATTTGCCTGGCCAATGAGGCGTTTTGTGGCTGACCTTAGTGTGTTCTATGACTTTTAGTACAGAGCTTCTGTCGAACTGATGGATTGGGACTAGTGTCAACCTGAAACCTGGCGTCGGGATATTGGTGGTCAATGCGCAATATCTCGAAGGTTCGTTAGAATGTTATCAAGAAGGTTCGAGATACTAGAGATTGAGCTGATGGAGGATGGGAGGATGGGTACAAATACCACTGTATTCTGACAGATCAGACAACAAAAGGGAACCTTCCCGATTTCCTTGAACCGTCCTGAAGTCTTACAGCTTCGTACTTGGATGGTTTATCCTATTCTGAGATCAAGGGCATCACAGGGCATCCAAAATCGACTATCCAAACTATTATTAACAACCTAAACGCTAGAAGTGGGCAGGACAAATTTAAAAACAAGCATAGGCCTGGAGTCAGCCGGAGAGTGGATTCTAGGGGCGCAAGGGTTTTATTAAGGCACACAGACAAAACTACAAAGGATCCACTTACAGTCCTCGGAACGCCTTCCAAATCAGGAAAATAACTTGATCGAGGAACTGTCCGTAGAAATCCTAAAACGCTATGGGAAGGCAAGACCACGAGCCTGAAAGAAACCTTACCTCTTAAAACTTCATGAAAAATTTCCGTTTTAGCGGTGCAAAGCTTTAAAAGCTGACAAAACCATAGATCATATAAATATCTGCTAGTCAGACGAGGCTACCTTTAAGATTAGGCATGATGGGCGAATAGTTTTGGTGACTTAGGCTCTTAGTGAGGAATTCTTGGAAAAGAGCATGAAACCTTCATTTAAGAGTGGGCGGAGCTCAGTTTCAGTTTAGGCTTCGTTTTGTGGTCGTCACTTAGGACTAGTAGTTGCGCTCCTAAAAGGCTAAAGAATGAACTAGTATATCTACAAGAAACTTGTTTTGAAACAACACTTTCTCCCTTTCTACAGACGGATAGAGAGATTATATGGCTTAAGGAACAAGCTTGTTTATCTACAAGAAGATGGGGCGAATTACTACACTGGAATTCCGGAGCAATGCCGTCGTTCTCAAAAAGTCAAATGTCTTAGTTGGCCTGCACAGTCTCCTAATCTATCCCTTATGGAAAATTGCAAAGGATAGGATTGCAAAGAGACAACACAGGATGAAAACTTTAGATGAAATGGGTAATGCAATAATTAGTAGTGATTTGCTAGAAAAGCTAGTTATAAGTTTTAGTAGTAGACCAGACTTGTGTATTATGGCTAAGGGCGGTGCAACTAAATATTAAATCCAGATCATTGCGATTATTTTAAGCCCTAAATCATGAATTTTGGACGTTGTAGTGAAAAGTTATACATGGTTAAAGTTGGGTAGTGGATTTTCGGGTGTACAAAGACTTCCGCACCACATGTGTTACGTAGCACGCGCTGCCAGCGAGGAGCTAGGCCATTTCGAGGAAGTGCGTGGGGAACTTAGGGCTAAGCCTAAGACGCACAGATATTGTCGATGCAATACAACGCAAATTGCTTCTTCCTGGTAAGAAGGCAAATCTGCACACTGTGAAAAGATCAGGCAATGACTCTTGAAAATTTAAGGTCTCTACTCAAGGCTGTAAAATCTATTGATCTAGATAATGCTTCCTTCCAGAAGCTGCTTTTAACAATCAATGTGCTTTTCTCAGAATAGATAGACAAAATAAATGGGAAAAGGCCTGAATCAACACCGGTTTAATTCTCCAGCCGCGACCAAGAAGCTCCATTGCCAATACAGTTAACAGATTTATTGGAGGGATGAGGGACGCCCGTGTACAGGCCAGATACTTCCCACCACAGTTGCCCTCAACGTTCGATGAAGGCTGCCCCGCAACCACTAGCATATTGCATTTGCTTCTTTGACGACATGAGCCTTCAAATATAGCTGCGAACGTTGCAGTTGTAGCGCCGTCGATATTGTCTCTTGAAAATAATAAAGAGGTTATAGAGACAATGAAGTTATATAGCACAGGTAACGAACAGGAAAAGCGAGATATAAAATATGGGTATCGCCCCGGATGTGTCGAATCATCGAAAGTATGAATGGAAAGGATAGCAAACAGATAAAGCATGTCTTCGTGGTCATCAGTAAAGGAATACAGAACGTGGAGGGATGACGTTCGAATCTGGCGTAAGAGCCAAGTCTGGGTTAGTGAAGAGTGGTAACAAATTTCCGTTCAGCTTTTGCGATTTCCAATGTTCAATTGGCGGTGCTTTTTTGCTTTATGCTCCTCTAACTTATCCCGGTCCGAAAAGCCATAGTCTTCGCCGTCAATATGTCGTCGAGGGCAGCCAGGAACATCACACATCAAATGCCCATGCCACATTGCCTCATGGTCTCCCAACTTGTCTTTTCGGCATAAATTGATGTTCTTTTTGGCCTGGCAGTGAACTTTGGTACAGTGGATTGGATCTGCATGCATGGTAAGGCGATGTCGTGTTACGTCAGCTTGAGACCCGAACGGTTTTGCAAGGCAACCAGCGACAGGGCATATGTGACCTTTCTGGTGGACGCATTTAAGGTGAACTATCCAGCTCTTGAGCGTCAAGAACACCTTTTTCTTGGTACGGCTACGGCAACCCTCCCACAGGCACTGCTTTGGTGTCCAGGCGTCCACTGAGTTTGCGTGTGGTGGATGCTTGGTCCAGTAATGTACATAGGAGAGATTCTGGCCTTGGATGATTTCGCCACATATAACACAGGGCATAGGGTAATTCTTGGGCATCGATTGTCTCGGAGCTGTACCTTCGTGGCGAGCGACTATCGGTTGGAGATTTGGTAGATCAATGAACGGAGAAGACGTGAAGCTGTCTCGAACGGCAGACTCAAGCGGTGTTATGTAGTCGAACGCCCATAAAGGAGATTCTGGAAAAATTGGAAAGAGTGGCGGTGGCAATGACCAATGTGTAGAATGCGGCGGCAAGTGTTGGTTGTGATATGGATTTGTGATGAGTAGGTTGTTTTGATTGAAAGGTTGCAGAAATCCACTATAGCTTTGAGTTGAAGATTGATGATTTTGTGGAAGTTGCCCGTAAAATGCGTGCTCTCCATAGGTGAATGAATAAGGCGGTGGGGTAGAGGGTGAATGGCTTCCATGTCCTAGACTAAAAGGTGGGAGGTTTCCAGGCAGAATGGAGCTGCGCTGCGACAGAGGAATGATTCTGCCGTCTCCCAAGGAATATTGTGGCGGCGAACTGCTCTGGTAAGAGCTCAAATTCCCGTCATCCGAAGGAGGAAAGGACATCCCCAATTGATTGCTTGAGCTGCTATGGTGTTCCGGCATATCTAGCCATCCAGGAGTTGACAGGGTTTGCTGAGATCCCGACCCCTGATGATTTCGGCCGCGGCCATAGTCCATTATGAGTAACGATGCTTTAAGCTTCTTTGCGCGACGACAATGGGGTGCCATGTAACAAGCATAAGAGCCTGATAAACATAAAGTGCTGCAGCACTGAGCAAGTATGAACGGTAGGTCCTACACCTCGCTAAGGAAGATGAGGCAGAAATCGTATACGGATCATGGGGTTTGCTCCCTTAAGTGGTTCCCGGTTCGAGCCGTTGAATCACTAACAGCAATAGGAGGGCTAGGGTATATGCTTAAATCTTATGTTATGATGTAACGTCTGGGGAATAGCATTGATAAATGGATGGGATAATGAGGCCCATTGATACTCCAGAGCGTTTGGTTAGGGGAATGGTGTCGTTTTCAGAATGCCCTGTGAAGTGGAAGCCAACCATTCCGTCGCTCTTCCTGTTCGCAGTTGCGGCGTAGGAAATGTACGACATGCCAGTGTCGGGTCACGATAAAGTACATAGAGGCGAGAGTACACCGGGTGCCGGAAAGAGCCAGCGGGAGCTTGAGAGTTAACATTAGCAAGACTGTGAATTGAAGCAGATGATTTGAACAAATCTTCCCCTCATTTCCTGTCTGACAATTCAGTCACCGTGCATAAAAGTCCGCACCTTCAGTTTCCAGTCAGAAATTAGACGCTAATATGCCCTTAACATGGTTTTCATCGATCGTATGGTTGCTGGACACGTAGAAAGGGCCCAGTCGTTTCTGGAATCCATCGGGATATTTGCTCTGTGGAGAACTTGGGACATGCATTCCTTCTGATATATCACGCTAAATGATCAGCCTTTGATTTGCAAGAAAGTATAGAGTGCAATAGATATTTGATCTTTAGGAAGTCGAAATAAGTGTATGTGACTTCACCATTTGCACCAGGTATGTGCAACGACGGCGACTGTCGGAAAGCTGTATTCGAATGGCGGTGAGGTCCTTTGCTGAGCAGGCAATAATAAGGGTGGTTTTCAGGGCAATCAACAAGGCAGACACAACTCCTGCGCATACAAGCGCTGCTTGGTTCCAGACCACCATGGCTTACTGCAAGGCGAACGGGAAGAGCAGAGGCTGACGCCAATTTTCGCCACCTCAACATTCTCAATCTGTTGTCGACGCCAAAAGCAAAGGGATCTGAACGATTGAGGCTTAGTAAGTAAATATTAAAAATGGGGCCCCATTTGCCTTACGAAAATGCGAACCGGCAGTGAGCAGCATAGTGAGGCTCTCGACTTTGAGATAAGACTTATTGTTCGCTCTCGCCGGATCCAGTGAGGGAGAGAAATGGCCATAGGTAGCCAAAAGCCTACCAGGGTCCCTGGCTTAGTGAGTGCTCGCACGTGGCCAGATATAAGTGTCGAAGCATGAATATATAATTGTGAAGTGCAGACTCGAATCTCTTATAATCTTGGGGCGGTTGAACGCCCTCGAGGTTGACGTTATATTCTTTATGGAGCTGCCTTTTCTTACATGCGATCATCCTTTCCAGTCTCTATTGGCAATCTAATTTATGGTGGGTTCGGTGAACCGATTAATGTCTATGTTCTGCACTGAAGCTTGTTCAGTACATCTTGCTTATTGCTGGATAAGCGGGCCGCAACGAATTCCTGGAGGATTGCACCAAAGTTGAGTGTTCCGGCTTTACGCCGTAAAAGATCGATCAACAAGGCCCAGATTTCACCAAGCTATAGGGAGAGTCTCAAGCGCATTTAATACTATAGACACAAATCTTTCAATTTGCCTCATAAATGTTGAAAACGCAGATTCCAAATTAGCTAAGCCGTGAAGCAAATCTTCCGTTCCAGCTTACTATCTCCGATCTAATAATCTGGCGGGAGTCACTGTCCAATTTCACAGCGCATTAAAGACTTCATTCGATGAATAGCAAATGCAAAAAACAAGAGCCCTGAAATCGCCCCTCGTTGACCTTTATAAGCCTTCTGCACATATCTTGCAGTCATGCACATCAAGATCCTGCTTAATACAGTCAGAAGTTAATGTGCGATCTCCGTTTGCCTTCATCGTTTCTCTTGATTTTAAGACTACTGCCCATTCCATAGCATGATGAAGTTGGAGATGCTCTAACAACTGACTTTCCTTAAATCCGGAGATCTTACCCTTACATGACTTCAAATCACACTCAAAATTACTATGGACTTTTCCAATATGCCTTGACACACTCCGTTGATGAAAGGGGACATTCTCGGTCCGACGTTGGCAATGCTCGTAAGGGCAAGGCTCTGTATCATGATGTTCTTTCAAATGAGTGATCCACTTATCTTTCCGAATGAAGGCTCGACCCATGCAGGACATATAGGGACATTTGTATTTTGAATCAACACAATGAACAGTGGCAATGTGTCGCTGGAGATCGTGATTTGCTCGAAACGGAGTTTTGTGCTTGCAAGGCGTTACTGTGCACACAAGTGGATTCAGATGGATATTGTTGAGATGCGCCTCGAAGACATTTCGGCTTCGGTGGGCTGCTTTTGAACTGCATTTAAACCAAGTACATTTGAGACCGGGACTCCACTGGCTGCTAACCTCCTGGGCATGTTCCTTAAGGTGGCTTTTGTGCTTCTCGATAGTTTCGAAAACAGGCAAGGACGAGCACTGTGCCCAATCGCATCGGAGATCATTGTCCAAGAGTTCCTTAGAATCAGCATCCCCAATCAAAGCAGAACTTGAGCAGTGATCAGATTGAGATAACGTATTCTTCAACTGCATAGAGTTGAGATCGGACTGGAAATGTAGGCTGCCAGAGGGGGTGTCCAGGCCGTCTGTATGGGTTGTTTCAACACGACGCTGAAAGTCAAATTCATGCCCATCCAACCCTGCTGATCGGGTGCATAATGAATTCGATGTCAAATCGTCCGTTGCGGTGCAGCCTAAGACGTCCACGGGCGAAAGGGAAGCGATGACTTCCCAGCAATCACTGCGGTCGGTATCAAGCAAGGTATCGCATGGCCCAAGAGTTTTGTTCGGCACTACTTCCGAAGCGTCGAAGTTGCTGGTGGGCCCGTATTGTCTGCCTCGAAATGCCCTGTTAGCAAGTGCTGCGCATGACGCAGGAAAAATATGCGTAAAAAGAAAGAAGACAAACTCGGTGAGAGGATAAGACACATAAACAGAGAGATGGTCTAGCCAATCGTAGTTGTCCACGCAATAGAAAAAGGAATCGGGTGATTGGGTAGGAAACAGGGCATTTGAGCTACTGCGGGGTAACCATGGTATTCCGGTGTCCGGATCGGGTGCGTCTGCCGAGTCGGTGCGGTTTTCTGTGCTCCATGCATGTGGAAAGCCTAACGACATTGTTGAGGCAATATTGTGGAGCGACGAAACGAAAAGTTTCCCTCAAACTGAAGGATCTATGTCGATGCTTTATATCTTCGACTCTGGTTATGTTTAGAAAGCCTAAAGGCCCTGCCTGAACCGTTTCATGGCCACCCGACCGCCGGAAGGCGTGTCGTATCCTCTTGCTCTTCGCCGATCGGAAACAAGGATTCTTTCCCATAGCTCCGTCTAAAGAATCCATTGGCCATGAACTCTCGTCCTGTACCGCCATCATCTTCTCTGATATCAACATTTCCGGCGAGAAATTGTAACCATGACACTTTGAAGAGAATCCCCAGGTTGAAAAATGATATCTCTTTATCAGTCAAAATTCGATGACATAACCATTTTCCGATCTTCAATCCCGCTTCCACACGCTTTACGAGAACTCCCAGTCATTCGCGTACTATTTTCAGCCTTGTTCTCCTTGATAGTAATGACCGATGGCAGCTCAGGGCAGTCTTCACGGCAATTAGGCAACTGCTTGCTCATGATGAGCAGACTAATAGCTTTGGCTTGTGCTTGTGCATGTCTGATATCGTACTTCCTGCGACATTCCCCCCGATTCATAATTTTCGTGCCCTCGATGATATTGGAAAGGCTGGGGAGTTTGTGTTTGGTGCTGACCAAAACGTTCCTTCCTTATGAGTAGCAGAGACATGTTTTATTTGTGGAGTAATTGGTTTATCTCGGATCTGGTGGGAGAATAAGAGTAATTATATTTGGCTAGCAAATCGTGTTTTTTGTAAGTCTCTTTTATTCTCTATACAATGATCTTAGTGTTGATAAGAGCAGACCTGAGCTCCTGTGTTTTATCGTTGGCCTGACTACGGCGTTGGTCAATGTATATTCGATCCAAGGCGGTCACTGGTCAGTTATAGCTGTCGTAACTGCTGCTTCGACGGTATGTATAACGCTTGTTGCAATGACAATGTATATACAATATATGGTTTGGACTAAGCCGGCTTGGAAGGAGAATCGTGCAATGAATAAGCCCCGGGTTACCTAGTAGGCGATAAGAATGTTCTGCAACGAAAAGCGATTCCTGGAACATAGCTTCCTTGTCTTAGTGGTGGACGAATTATCTTACTCTGCGGTATTCAAGGAAGTTGTAATTTGCACCCCGTTTAATATTAATTAATTACGTTCTTTAGAGTATGGGCAAAACTCTTGCAAAAGCTTGCCATTCGCACTTATCTCCACCACCGCCTGATTTATATATAGAACTAGATAGTATTCAATGCAAGCACTTGCGCAAACCATTGTATATCGTCCAAAACGTCCCAATTAGGTAATTGTGATATATATAAACATAATGAAATATGATATACTGACTGAACATAAGGAAATAAGCCACCTTGCACACGCCATGCCTTCCCCTACTAATACAGTGTCAGAGAATAAGGCCTGTAAGCTTATACAGTCTCCCTGGAGACCTGAAGCTATCGCTAGAAAGGTTCATCGCTATCCCAGTACACTGTACAGATGGGAGAATCGGATGCAGATGTATGGTACAATTGATCGACCTCCACACCTTCACCTTCCCAACAGCCGACCGCGTCGAATATACTCTGCTGCAGTGGAGAGTCTATCGGAATACTAAAAGCAAAACCTATAGGTATATTAGGATGAGGTGGTAATATTTCTAGAAGAGGAGTGGGGTATAATATTCAACTAGAGCACTATTTCTTGACTTTTAAAGAAGCATCAGATTAGCGTAGTAAGAAGGGGCAGAGGCTTGAGGCTATTCCCAACTCCTCGTCGCAATAATCTAGGCCAAACTAGGCAATTAGAGTCTATTTCTCAGTGCGCTTCTGTTTATATGCTGGAATTGAACTTTTCTTGGGTCTATTTGACTCCTACAGCCTAACCCTACCTGGCCTAATCTTCCTAGGGCTAAATATAGGACCTTGAGCCTTACTGCTGCTCTAAATATCATCTATTTCCTCTTCCTCAAAACCGCCCTAACTAGTTGCTTCAATTTCAATGCCATCTATTGCATACCCATCCCCATCCATTATATCATTGCCTTCAAGTTCCTCTTGACGCATACGTTCTATAATCTCCTTTGCCCCTGCCTGAATTTTATCGTAGCGCTCCATCTCTGCTATCCACTCTAAATCCTCAGTATTAATACTTCCATTGTCACTGTCGTCGGAGTTGGAATTGTAGTTGAAGTGTTTGAACTACTTAATTCGATCCAAACAGGTTGCTGCTGGTGTGACAGCACGTACAAAGTGCGAGAGCAATCCGCTTTTGTAGATTGCACTAATAGAAGATACTAAGCTAAGGAGAGAAGAAAGGGAAGGGGAGAGTAGCCCTCTATATACACAAGCTGTCTATTTGCCCTTAGCGCCGCCCCTAATAACTACAGTTATTGAGGGTCTTTGGCTGAAGCAATTAAGGGTTTCAGTGCTAGTCTAAGATAGTAGTTGCTGCATACATGTAAAGAACCGTCACATATACAGCTTAAATTGTACAATAAGCATGCAAATAGCTAATAGTGTTACTATATTACAAGTGTTTGTTTAAGTGTATCTAAGTAGTTGTAATCTTTTAAATTTTAATACGGCAAATGACTAACCTATACCTCATGAATTGAAGCTATTCCTACCACTCCTGCGACTGATAGAGAGTTTCGCTTTGGGTCTAGCCATAATATGCAATTGTGTACTATATCTGCACTCTATTTTAATTGCGGATTTAAGCGTTTTGCACTTAACGTCAGAGTAATCGTATCACCTGCATCAAAGTGAAGCTATTCCCACTTTGCTAAGCTGCATAACAACCGGTTAAAAGTTTTCTTTACATAGGCCTACCCCTATGCGCCCACACACCAAAATTAAAGAAATTTGCACTTTATACCTAGTTTTTCGTCGAATATGCAGCATGATAATAGGTTCGATTCTATTGAGACGGCAGGGGAGGCCATTAAACGGTTCATTCTTGACAATAGTGAATCTTTCAAGCTAAAAAAAGTCCGACAAAGAAGGTTTTCTGTTGTCTGTAAGGATGCCAAATGCAGGTTTAGTGTTCGAGCATCGAAATCGAGCAAGGAGGTTGTTTCAATCACTGTTCTCAAGCCGCGTACTTGCAGTCCTATGGTCCACTACAAGAATAAGCAAGCCCACTTAGTTGCCTATATAATAGAGCATCACCGTGGGTCAATAATCGATCCTCAATTTCATGAGGGTAGGTTAGCCATTTGCGGTTGTAGTAGATAGTAAGACTACAAGAATAAAGCTTAAAAATAGTAATAAAAACTACTTCCTCGTCGAATTTTGCTGCTTAGATCTAGAAGCTATAATAATTGTCTTTGTGGTATATTACAAATCGATTTTGGTCTAATTTTCTAGTCTTAAAAAATTGTTATTATTAAGTACGTACTAGGATATAGCATCTTACGCCAATACCTTTCGTTATTGTCGGAGCGTCCATTTTTGAGCCAATAAAAAGCCTTAGGACTAGGATATCTTCAATTTTTAAGTGCGGAAAAGGGCACCAATAAAGCATGCCAGGAAAAATTTTTTAAGCGCTTATGCAGATTATTATGCAGCTTAACGATGTAGGAATAGCTTCAATTTACTAGAAAGCAGGCATTCTAGCTTAAAACATATGATTATGACTCGAACTACGTGAATCTGCACTAAAGCTAAGATTTAAGTTAGTATTCAACTGCCTATTAAGACTAGACAAGTCAAGCCCCTTCACTAACGAAGGGGTTTCGCGACAGATCCGCTATTTTAAGAGCCCAACCTCACCACTAAATAATTTTGACTTCAAGATTGAAAAACCCTTTCTAGGGCTTCAAAGTAAGCCTAGGTTCAAGCATTTTGGACAACTATTCATCAAGATATTGCGTCAGGAACATGGTGAGATGGAGGGATGAAAGTTGGGAGGGGTAGTCGAGATATTTCATAAATAGGGGGCAATCCAAATATTTGCCGTAAAATAAATGGTCAGACTTATAATTAAGGTTGTGCCTTACTTGGAATTCAGACCTTATTTTAAAGGCCTCGGCTTTTAAAATTAAAGTTGATTGTGCTCGCAGCCCCTTAAACTTCTTATGTAATTGCTCTATAAGAGTGAGTAAGGCTAAGGTCTTGCTGTTGTAAAGCATCTACTACTAGATTCCTTACAGAATACGAACGGATAAAAAAACTAACGAAGGCCTGAATAGAAGGATCCTCTTACCCTAGACAATCGCAACCTCATTACCAACTTTTCTTAACCCTTACAAACAAACAGCAAGCGGAGTGCTTTATTCCGTGGTGAAATTTGAAAAACCGGTACAGAATTCAGAAACCATCACATCATAACTATCGTTATTCTCTCCATCGCACACCTACTCCCACTCCCAAGCAATCACATTCCCATTAGCCGAAGCTCTGGCTCTCCTAAAAACTAGTGTTATTCAGACATGAGCAGCCGAAGGCAATTGTACTCACGCAACTAAAACCTCCCCTTCCAACTCCACAAGCCTCCACCCTCCCCTCCAGACACGAATCGCAAGCCTCACCCTCGGCCACCTCCACTGCACATGCCCTAATTCCAGCTCATTTGCATGCCTCTCCCTGTCTCTCTCCAACGCTTCCTTCACGTTCTTCATCATCCTAATAACCGACTGATGCGTAAACCTGCTCTCCTGCACTACAAAAATGACGTCTTCGAGGTTCCGGAAAAGGGCCATTACAGTCCTCACGAGACCCTCTGCTCCAGCATTGGCAGCCGGGGCGGCGGTATTTACGGTCGGGAGGACCCGCAAGGTGTTGATATCTAGGTCCGCGATTAGGGAACGAACGCGAGGGCACTGGTAGAGTTGTGTGAATTGGCTAAGCGCACTGGGGGGTTTTCGACGGACGGGCACTGGGACTGTGTACGAGACTGGTAGGGGGCCGGGGAAAAACGCAGTAGCTCGGTGAGGCGTGATGGGCCTTGGTGCCTGCCACCCAGGGAGCAAGTGAGAGAGATCTTGCAAACCTTTATTTATCCAAGGCCCGTCCTCCGCGGGCAGGTAGAGGCGGTCCGTTTCCGGATTGAAGAAGATGCCGATATCGCTTTTCCAGGGAGGGGAGTGAGAAGAGGAAGAGCGCTGGGCGGGCTCAGGGGAGAGGAAGCACAAATTCCCGACTCTGAGCGCTTCTTTGCGAGCAAGCGTGCGAGCTTCATGGCATACGTGCAAGATAGTCGGGACGCGGGTAGGCGAGTAGCGGGGGCAGAAGCCATCGCGTTTGTGGTCGTCGCAGTTGTGTCGCTGGGTTCGCACTTCAACTGTTCGCGGTTCTTGGAGCGCCAAGCAGAAGGCCCAGATTTTGAGGCGGAGCTCGATTGTGAGGTTCGAAAAGAGTGTGAATTCGGTTAACAGGCTACTCCCTGGTACGGCATCTGGCTCTTGCAGTCTGTGCGGGACAGACACTTTGGCTGGATTGGACATAGGTGGTGGTGCCATTTTGGGCAGGAGAGAGTGGCTATATAGTTAGGAGAGCGAAGAGGGAAGGTGGCGTAGCGAGTTCTGTGAGGCCGTGGAATCCTTAGCCTACTTCTCCTTTGGTAGCTGCGTCAAAGATGAGCGACGTTAGATTGTTAGGGCCAAAACTCGAATTTTCTAACAATCAATATCTTAGAATAAACCTGCACGTGATAATTACCAAGTTATGCTAAGCCAAGATTTTTAGCAAGCTACATTCCTTCAGCTACCACTTCAGCCAATTAAGACCGGACCTGGTAGTTAGTACGCGGATCTTACCAGCCAACAAAATGGTGCCTTCGGCAATGCGATTAAAATCTCATATTTAGGGCCAACATAGCCGGAGAACAGCCCGGGCTAGGAGCCTGCTCTGCTTCATTAGCGTATCAGATTCTCCGTAGTCATGTGGGGAAATTGAATGCGAATGGATATATGCGAACCAATTGACTAGACGAGGACATCGAGATATGGGGACTAGCGCAAATCACCCAGGGCGTCGTTCGATGCGAAATGAAGGGTGATACAGACGGATCTAGCGAGCTCGCTCTTCTAGAATGGAATGCAGATTCATTAACGTCTGGTTAATATCTTCTTTCGAAGCACGGAGTAACCGGCGAAAGAGGCAGCACAAAGAGGGGGGGTGCTTCCAAAAATCGCTCTCAGCGTTTTGAGCAAATCCTCTTTTTCTTGATCAGTAGTTATGGCTGACAGTATTTCGAGGACTTTAATATAGATCTTGTTTAGAATGCTCTTCCGGTGCAGTGACAGAGGCATCGCTCTGGAGGATAAGAGACAGTCGTTCTGCAGCAAATCGTTTATCTTCGCTAATAAACCGGCATGCAGTTGTGGCCCATATAAATACTAGCATTCGGAACTAAATGTCTGATGGCTTACAGCAAGGGTGCAGTCCTGCCTGACGATTTTGAGACTGTGTTCCAGGAAAGTAGAAATATCATGGTCTCTAATTGAGCGTCATTTGTTACAATTTATTTTCTCACATAACCGCTTTCTCTCTCAACCCATTGTCCAAAGGTCATCATCGATGGATGTAACCTTCTACACTCAACAATATCAGCATCCAAGCGCTCCGTTGCGAACCACTCGAACATGACACGAACATCGCTCAATACCTTCAACACTGCCCAAGCAACGATACTAAAAGTGGTTGGCATCTCAAACCCGGCCTTCTCCTTCCAGATCTTGCTTGCCTCATTAAAAGTCAACTCGTCCGTGGCAAGGCTGGCGGCTGTATTTCTATATTCGTTCGATTGCGACTTCACAAAAGCTTGTGCCCCAAACCAACCAACATCGACAGTAGATATAAGCTGCATTGGTACATCTTCTGGAATCGCATAGCGTCACACGCTCGCGAAAACCTTGCCCATGAACGCAGGGGCGAACGGCGGAGATGAGAAGTTCTCCATAAACCCAGTAGGCCGTAGGATTGTCCAGGTCATGCCTCCGCAAGTCGCAGCTGCCCTCTCCTACAAGTACTTCTCCACGCGGTACTTGCTTGCGAAGTGTGGAACGTGGGTTGGATCCGTGTCGGATCTTGCGCCATGCCTGTCGACTGAAGTGTAGACGAAATGCTTCACGTTGTGTTTGATCGCTGCGCCCACTAATGCTTTGCCTTGGCGCTCCTCAATCTCAATGCTCGCACCGCAGCCCATTGGATTTTGAACACTGAAGACGCCCCAGATCGGTGTTGCTGCTCGTATAAAAATAGCTTCTGATGCGTTTAGATTGCCTCCGATGAGCTTTATTGCCGAGGATTTGGCTTCTAGAGCAGTAGCGGCTGAGGAGTGAATATTGCGAGTTAATGCGAGGAGGGTGAATTTTTTCGGAGCTTCTAATGTATCTAGAAGTGCGTTGATGACAGCTCCGCCCCGGTGGCCAGTAGCACCGGTGATAAGAGGTGTCTTCGACATAGATAATAAATATATGTTGGTATCACAGCAAGGATGGCAACGGTATTCGTGTGGGTTTGGGGGAAATTTGAGAAATTCAGAGAAAAGATAGCGGTTTGGGTAGGTGACCTGAGTATGGGATGTCTTCTTCGATAATTTCAGCTCGACGTTTTAGGAGTAGGGGAAAGGAACGGGGCTTGCCACAACTGGTACATGTGTCAGGCAGTTACTAATCTCATCCGAATGAAACCAAAAGAAACTGACCGTGAATACCACAGGCCCGCGATTGTTAAACTTGTCCAATGCTTGGAGAATATATGACGCCGTGAAATTTTGTTCGATTCAACCACTTGAGCGAATCATGCAAGGGGAAGGATATCTTTTATCATTCAAACCCTATTCTATGCCAGGTCGGACCTACAGTTGCCAGAACTCCGGATTATCAATCATAGTATTTGTCAGGTAGTGGTAGTGTTGAAGAGGCTGTTCGGACCAAAAGTCTCGGACAAAAAGGATATTCTCGCCAAATTCGATTAGCCACAACGACAACGATGGGACGAGGAATACCTCTCGGGTTTGGATTTCCGGACGGAGAAGTCTAATGCAAAGAGCTTTAATTTCCGGACACTAGTCAATGATTCCAGACCAGGCAGAAGCACATACGTCAAAGTTTCAGAATATGCACTCTCAATTACAGCCTATGAACAATAACCTTAATACAATTGTTCTCCGGAGTAAAAGAGTAAAAGAGAGGTGAAAGGTCGATTTAATCATCTTTTATTCAAACTTCTCGATTTCAGCAAATCCGGTACTGTAATCAGCAGCAACTCAATGTCTCACACATCCGTCAGCACTGCTCCCGAGAAGCGGGAGGGAATTGATTTGTTCGAGAATGGAGAGAGCACAGGGTACTCAGAACCAGAGAAAGGACAAGAAGTTTCTGATGAAGAAATTGGCGAGCATCCTAAAGGCTTCAGACTTGCCATGGTGATCCTCGCCTTAGTGTTAAGCGTGTTCTTGGTGGCCCTCGATATGGTATATTTTGAATCCATTCCGTACAAACAAAGTCCAGGCTGACCTTTTCGAGACTATTATTGCAACTGCCATACCCCGTATCACCGATCAATTCCACAGCCTTGACCAAATCGGTTGGTATGGTTCGGCATTTTTCCTTACTCTGGCATCTTTTCAATCGACTTGGGGGAAGGCATACAAATACTTCCCACTCAAGACAGTTTTCGTCTGCGCAATTGGGATATTTGAACTGGGAAGCTTGATATGTGGTAACTACCCTTCAAATTGTTTCAGTGAGCCAGGAACTAACCTCACCCTTAAGGCGTTGCTCAAAATAGTAGCATGCTCATTGCTGGACGAGCTATAGCCGGCGTTGGGGCTGCCGGTATTTCCTCTGGGTGCTATACAATCATCGCATTGGCGGCACCCCCTCGTCTGAGACCAGCCTTTACTGGAATTCTTGGGGCTACATACGGGTGTGCCAGTGTTATTGGCCCTCTTCTTGGTGGTGTATTCACTGACAACGTCAGCTGGCGCTGGTGGTATGTCGATTTTGACCAAATTCTTTCCTGACTTTAACTCACTTTTAGCTTTTACATAAATCTTCCAATTGGAATATCTTCAGGGGCCGTAATCTTCCTATTCTTCGAAACACCTGCAGCGGCGAAGCCCATAGAAGCCAGCCTACTAGAAAAATTCCTGCAGATGGACTTTATTGGAACCCTCACCATTATGGCAGCCACAATCTGCTATCTCCTCGCCATGGAATGGGGAGGCATCACCAAACCATGGAATTCTGGGAGCATGATCGCCACTCTGGTTATTTTCGGCGTTCTTATCATTCTCTTCGTCTTGAACGAATGGTGGCAGGATGATAGAGCACAAATAGCCTTCACCATACTAGCGCAACGAACTCTCGCCGTGGTTTGTCTCTTCATTATCTTGTAAGCTGTCTATCAGTAAGTTACAGTTATATATTCCGCTAACAATGTCCCAGCCTTTCCGGTGCTTTCTTTGTGCTCCTGTACTACCTACCAATATATTTCCAAGCCATCGATGGAGTATCAGCTGAGCAGTCTGGAATTAGAAATCTTCCCCTCATCATCGCTGTTTGTGAGTACTTATCCCAACGAGACGTTGTAGGACAGGGACTGAGACATCTAGCAATCTCAACTATCCTTTCAGGTGGATTTATATCAGTATTCGGTCATTACGCACCATTTCTACTTGCTGGAGGCATTCTTACCACAGTGGGCACTGGTCTGATTTACACTCTTCAAATTGGATCCAAGTCTTCGCACTGGATAGCCTTCCAGGCTTTAGCAGGCATTGGTGTTGGCCTTGCTTTCCAAATCCCCATGATCGTTGCTCAGTCCGTCAGCGAGCTATCGGAAGTCTCACACGTTACTGCAATCACACTATGCAAGTATTCTCTCACTTCCGCCTTGTTCTAATTTTATTGACAGGTTCCAGTCTTTCAGATGATGGGTGGCGCATACTTTATTTCCGCAGCCCAGTCAGCCTTCGCAAATAAGCTCATTCATTACCTTCAAGTTAATGTGCCTGAGCTTGACCCCATGGCAGTGATAGCTACGGGCGCTACCCAATTCAGCAGCACGTTTCCACCAACAGCTATCCCTGGTATTTTGCTATCGTACATGCAAAGCTTGCATGTTGTGTTTGCAATTGCCATCGCGTTGGCTGGGGTGTCCGCAGTCGTTAGCTTGTTTGCAAAATGGCAGATCATTCAATTGAGGATGTGAGATGTACCAGACATGAGGAGAGATTTAGACTAAGGCTTCAGCTGGCGGTCATTGCGAACATTCCCTCTCAAAGTAACTGCTTTAGAATGGTAATTTTTCCTACGTCGTCATTCATTGCGACTATCGATAGCAATCTAAAATAGTAGAAGAAAACAAAAAAAAAAAAAATTTTAAAAAAAAGGGGGAGGGCAGAAGTACTCTGCAATATGAATGATTCCATCCCAAGAATACTCCATTAGCTTCCCTCCATTGCCGCTAAGTCGTATTCCTTCTTGTCAATTCTGCTGATAGTTCTGGTCCAATATCCAACTCCAATCTTGATCAATATCCATGGCAAGGGTATCTTGGAATGAAAATTCATTTGGGTCCGTAGGATGAGGTATCGGTTGAGAATTCGGGATAAAGCTACTTAAGAAGGGTGCATTGAAAACATCAATCTCGATGACCGGACTCTCGGTGCAATCTTCAGCATGTGCTGTAGCAGCCGAGGCTCCTTCATCGGGATTTGCTGTGGTCATTTGGGCCGGATATCGAGGCACAGTCGTCTTTGCCACTGCGTACTTGCTGCCTGGAGTTATGGATATCATTCCAAAATACGGAATGAAAATTCTACACTTCCACTCCTCAGCTGGAGATTGTCGTCGGCCAATCGTAACAAGTGTCTCCAAGGCCTGAAGACATTGCGCTGCGGTCAAGTTTTCCCGCTCACATCTTACTCGACGCAGAACCTCTATAGTCCTGTCAATCAGATCCGAATCCACCATCTCTTGATGCGAGTCCTCCAGTCCCAGCTTAGGTCTATATCCTAACAGACCAAGCATCAAAATGATGGCTGCGGTGAAAGTCTGGAAGTCAATGACTCGGCAAATGTTGATTCTACCACCAGCTTGTTCCCGCATTTTGATATAGATCTGAATCATCTTGCGGGATGCTATCAAGCATTGCGTGCGGCTGTGGTCGTAGCTACTGTCGGTTGGGGACTGAAGCATAAATGGTAAGTGAAGGTACGCTATCGCCTGGTAATGCAAGAACTGTGTGACAATACGTTCGTGGAACTCCAGTGCACCTTTAGAGCTTCCTTTCCATGGCGCAATGAAGTCCCACCAATGAGTTGGCATGAGGCTGGCAAGGCTTTCTAGTTCATGGTCAATATCAAGAGTCCCTGATAGTGAAAAGGTTGGGCTTGCTTGGTTCCTCTGGCTGATGGTCCCAACTATGATGGAGAGCTTCCTCCTATAGTGTGCACAAGAAATAGTACTCGTTTTGCCGGTCTCGTTTCTCCCGAGATCCCATAGAGTCGCCGGCATGAAACTTGGCAAGCCCAATAGCAGACTGACGTAGGACTCGCACTCCACCAAATGCCACCAAATACTCTCCCGTCGCTTCATGCGCGGTGACGAAGCACTCGACGGCGGTATGGAAGCTCGATGTAGACCTAGCATAGTAGCATGTGATATTCCCCGCCGGATGGTTGTCCATGCTTTCCGTGGTCGAGCAACGTTGCCATAAAATTGAGCTTGTAGCAGAATATTCTCAATACCCTCCAAGGACACGGAGAGTTCGTCATCAGAAATGACCAATCGATCGACGTTCGAGATGTAGTTTTCTATCAGATCATCGATGGGTAGTGGAAGGCTTAGGTGACTGCTCTCAAAGTCAAGAGGGAGACATTGAATGCTCAGAGCTATCCAAGACAGTGCACATCCAATAATCGCGGGATTGTCCTGATTCAGAGCAAGGAAAACGTATGTTGGAAGCGTCATTTTAATATCCTCGCTACACAGGTACGGATACATTTGTCTCAGGATATCCCACCAAACACCACCAGCTTCAAGGATTGCATACATGGCAATATGAGAGGGAAGCAAGCTGGTAAGGGCTTCGCAAATCTTTGTTCTTTTGATTCGAGACTTCTGAAAATGTGGACTGCTCTCAATGCTAGCTGCCTTAAGATATTCGCCGCTGAATTCTCTGTGGATGGAGTGATTGACAGAATTCTTTTCGTCCAAGACAAGAATAGCATTGTCAAAGAGTGAAAGCGCAGGGAGGATCTCGTTTGACAAAGGTAGACTTGCAAATGGATATAATGATCCTGAAGACTGAGGCCTTGATGGAATAGTGCTTGGTGTACCCTTGTTGTGGCTCGCTGCACTTTTCGGTAACGACATGGCCTGAGGGATTGCATCACGGTTGGAATGCATGGATGCCACCTGTTGCTCCAACTGGGCGACTCTTTCACTCAAGTTCATCCTCGGGCCATGAGATGGGGCAACAGGGTTGGCCTCTTCTTGGCTTACGCAGTGAATGCCATGAGAGAAGCAGCCGATACAGGCTGAAGGATTGTTCGGTCGAAAAACACATCGAATTTTCCGCTGCCTACCTATGCAAGAAAGATCATTAGTGCCGGGCAAGGTGGTTGAGGAATAGTTTATTACATTCTAAGCAGCTATGGGTTCCCTTTCGCAGCTTCTTGGGGACTGCCATGCTTTGCATAGTCCCTGATGAATCTGACATACTGACTTTTCTGGAGAAAGTACTACCTTAAGGGAAGTAAGAAACAATTGAATGAAAATCACTTTGTCTCGAAGAGAATTCATTGTATGATTGTAGAGGAATTGGATGAATGGAATAATAGGCACTCGCCATGGTTACGTACGCTGGACGGTGCCGAGCGGCTTGCTCGGACGAATTTCGACGGACGGAATCTTTCGGTGATAAATCGGCGTTTGGCTGGCTATTCGGCTCCGTCGATCTTTCTTTTATAACAACCTAAAACACATGGCATGAAAGCTGGCCTATTCCATTTCACGCCAGATTCGGAACTTCTCAAATTTGCTTGCAAGTAAAAACGATTCTGGGCACTAAGTGCCGAGAAGCTCAAAAATTGTAAGCTCCAGAGAAACCCTCATAAGATGTATATTCTTCTTCGCATGACGTGTCTGCTCAAAGTCGTAGAAGTAACTCAGAATTGGCCTTTGGGATTCTTAATCCGAGTTAAGATCTGAGTTTGGTACTGGGCAGTCAGGCAACCTTACCGCGCCGTCAGTTGCACTGAGGCTTGTGGCTTGCATGACAGTTGGAGTTGAAGTTTCCAACGCTCCACGATATGCCGGGCATCGCTTAGCATTTGCAGACAGTATGCCCCAATTTAAGCTCTGGTTGCTCCTCGAAGTCCCACTTCAATTTATCCTTGAAATGCTTCAATATACAGAATTATCTCTCCAGTTAAATGCGCTAAAGATTATCTTATCCTGCTATTACACCTATTTACTAGGCCCCTCGTTAAGCTCCGCTATCTTAGTTGCAATCTATATTAAGCAGCGGGACTCAGCCTTAAGATAATGCTAAGGACAGCAAAATCACTGAAGCCTCTGCTCGCTAATATACTCTCTCACACCAAGAAGCTAACGGGAAACTTCGATCCTGCACTATGAGACTATAAACCCATGTCTTTGGATGGCTATGCGATCATGGTTATCTATTTCGAGAAGACGTTTTAGTTTTATCCCCCAAACGTAGACAAGCCGGACCTAAACCTCCATAAACCAAGACACAGAGGTTGGGGAGTGATGAGCAGATCTAACAATACCAAAATCCGATGTCACGAACTCAGTCAATAAGTGGCACCGGGACACCGCGAATGGATGAAGCCGATGCTATTGGTGGTCCTATAATACAAGAATCTAAAGCTAAAGAGAGAAGAAGAGTGTAAGACTGCCGGTCTCATAGGGTTTCCAGTAGGGAATCAACACAGGTTATGATACGATACACTGGTGTCACGTGGGTGATCACGGGATGCAAAGACAGGTCTCCAGAAAGACAGTGATATTCAAGGAACTACTCGCTACCTTTTCCATTTCTAGGAATGTCATTCTTTAAGTATGGCCAGCGTCAGCCGGCCGGAGAAACCACGCTCCGTAGCGTTCTGACATGTGCAGCGGCCTGAACTATACGCTGTACGTTCTAGCGCCTGACAGGTTTCCGGCTTGTACTACAAGGAGGTGAGAGTTGTTGCAGGCCTCTTTAAGAAGATAACATTATATAAAAGCTTAAGGCTTTAGTTAGCAATAAATCTAATACAAATAATACCCTTTATCAAGCTATTTAAACTTATTTTAAAAAAGAAGAGATTTAGTAAAGTGCAACAAAATAGCAGGTTTGTTGTATAAGTTATATTATTAATCTTACTGTATAAGTGTTACGGACCTGCTACAGCTGCTTACAGGCAGTAAGCATGGGCATGGGCAGTTAGCTAACGGACGGACCGTAAGCGACACGTGACCTATAAGGGGCTATATAAACCCGCCTGTTACGGACCGCAACAGTCCGCAAACCAGGCAACAGCCCGCAACGGCCCGAGCAGGGGCCCAAAGCTGCCCTTACAGATGGGGGTTTACGGGTGGTCAGCTATGGCCCGTTAGCACCTGGTTTACGGACGGTCCGTAAGAGACACGTGACCTGTAAGGGACATATAAACCCGCCCGTAAACCAGTGTCTTCTTCTTCTCCTTCCATTAGCTTTAGATTCTTGTATTATAGGACTACCAATAGCATCGGCCTCACCCATTCGCGGCGTCCCGGTGCCACTTATTGACTGAGTTCATAACAATGTAGCTAGCCTGCTAGTTGGCATCTTAGTATATAAACACCTTCTTATAGATCTACATTAGCTAGGTTGGATTAAAAGTGCATATAGCACAGTCTATCTCCCTTAAAGCTGTTAACATATTAGTTAAAGCAGCATTATATATATAGTTAGTATTAACCCTATTTAAAATGGCAAGAGCTGCTACTACTACTACTATTACTTTTAAAAGATAGAGAGAGGAAAAGGGTAGTAAGTAAGTAGAAATGAAATAGCTAAAGGGGTAAGTAGGTCGAGCAAGATAGAGAGGAAGAGAGAAGAAAGAGCTGATTAGTAAGATAGAAAAGAGAAGGAGAGAAGGAGGTACAAAGAAAGAGAGAGAGAGCGCGCCCTTAAATAAGGAACTACTAAGTCCTAAAACTAAGTGAATTACAAATATAGCTCCTAAGGCAACAACAACAACAATAATAACAAGATGATTCACATTAAGTTAAGCCAAGCTAGACCGCTATAATCTATAGAACACTAAGAAATACACTTAAGCTTCAAACCCCAACATAGAAGCACAGCTAGGAAAAGAGGAAAGACTGATCCTCTACCTTACAGCAAGCTGCAGCACGCTTTAAGTCTGCAACTACATTACAGCTTTAGCAACAGGGGGCCTTAAGGGGCCGCACAGCGCGCGTTAGAGGGTAGAGAGAGAGAGAGAGAGAGAGAGGCGCGGCTCATAGAACATGAAAAAGAGGAGGAGGAGGGAGGAGGAGGAGAAGAAGGAAGAAAAAGAAGAAGACGAAGATGAAATGGTGGGGGAAGGGGCGCAAGGGGGGAGGGGAGGGGGCTCTCCCCTTCCCCTAAGTGGACCAATAGAGGGCGTTGGAGGACCGCTCTCGCAGGGTTCATAATTTTATAATAGGTAGAAACGGATCAATGCATCACCTACCAAGGCAAGATCTCTATCACCTTGGTGAGTCGGCTCGCGTATCTTGGCCCTTGCAATTTCAGTGTATGTTTTCAAGCATAAGATACATAAAAGAATACTGCTACAATTTAAAGAACCATAGTCCTTTATGTCATGTCTTTGCTATCTACGCCTTCCTAGAGTGCTAGATTGCTGCTGAATTGCTGCTCACAGTATCGCTGCATTGGAGTTGACTGGAAGGTAATGTTATCAGCATAGAGGTGGTGGAAGAACACGTTTTTTTGCAAAATCTCCTCCCCAATTTTCCTATTCCCCACTACAGCCCAATAGGTGCGATCAGAAATGGCACCCTCTCTAAGAAGCCTACTAATAATCGCCTCTCCTTGTTTGTAAAATTTGCCTTGGGTCAACATCCCAGCAATTTTGAGTTGGCATTTGGCTTCAATAAGCAGCTCCTGACGTACATCTAGAGAAGTGAGGTGAGAATCTAGTACCTAGACTATAGGGATACTATATACATACCGTCAAGTTTGGACTCATCCTGGATTTCATTTGCGATGTACTTTAGAAGAATTATACGACCGCCTACGAGCTTATAGACTTGAGCTGCCTGTTCGCCATCGATGTTCCGAAGCTTAAGGTACTGAAAAGCCTCATCTTTGTTCACATCGTCAACTTCCAGAACTGATTGATTCCTTGACCATGAAGATCTCTCTGTAACACTTAATTAGCATAACTATTAATAAGTTATAGACAAGATCGAAGTACCTCTCATACGACGTAGTATGCAGCCTTCACTTGACACAAACACGATGGTGGCTATGTTGTTGTCAGCTGCTTCCTCCGCATAGTCCTGAAACTCTTCAAGAAGTAGTTCGGGAAGTTTATTTGCATTGTCGACCACTAAGACTGGGATAGCTTTATGTGCCTGCTTGTACTCTAGAGCAACACGGGAGAAGACTTCGAACACCTCGAATAAAGGTAATGCTATTAATCTGTTAGCCTTAGGAAGTACTAATTCAAAGGGACTGCTTCACTTACATTGTCTAGATTCGATAACCGGATCTAAAGTCCACCCTAAAGCTTTTCGCACCATATTGGTGACAACAGTTGGGGTCAAGTTTTCATTAGGTATATTTACATATACTACACCCTTAGGCTCTTTCAAGCTATTCACAGCGAGGCGAATCAGGCTTGTCTTTCCAGTTCCATACTCTCCGATGACAAGTGAATAACCACGAGATTGCTTAGTTGGTGCAATAATCTTTCTGACTTTATCGACAATGGCTCCGCGTGCGATAGGAATGTCAAGAACATCTAAAAATGTAGGTCCTTTTACGAGAGTCTCGTAGATTGCTGAATCGCGTTTAGACTCGTGTGAATGTCTCTGATGTTCTCTGTACCAATCTGTAAGCCACAGATCGCGGGTGAAGTACCCGATGGCAGACCCGAGGCCAGTCTCAAATATTTAGCATGTTTCCGGGGGAAAAAAAAAAAAGGGAAGTTTATACCTACTAAGCTAGTTGCAATTATGGCCATAGCCCAGCCCTTCCCAATCGTGCGAGCCTCACTCTTCCAGTCTCCCTTCTCATGCTTAGAAGATTGCGAGCCCTGAGTGGATCTGGAGGGATCAGACTCCGAGTAGGACCTAGAGCTGAGACTTAGTGGAAACCTGAGTGGGCGGCGAGGCGATCGGAGCAGACGAGCCCGAATGGCTGAGTTGGCCACGAATCTGCGTGCGATCATGGTGCTGATAGAACGGATGATACGATGATGATGAAGGTGGTGAAGGTGGTGAAGATGAAAAAGATTACTGAGGCGCGAGCTTAAAGCGAGCGAAAGTACCATATGGCGCCTAGCAAACCTCGAATAGGACTTGGTCGACGCCGTCGATTGGTTGGAGGCATCGATTCCCTGTGAACGCGTCAATAAGCCCAGCTCGTCGATGCGGCGCTGCTGTCGCTAGAATTGTTCTGCCCGCAATGTCTGGGCTCTTCGAACTCATTGTCCCTTCAAATGGCGCCGAGTACTGCTCAACTGAAGACATCACCTTTGCCCTACACGACTGGGCTGTAAGGAGAAGTTTTCCTTTCGGCGGGCAAAGTCTTCTGGAGTCTCGTGGGTCTGCGCGACCAGGGACGAGAGCGGTTGCCAGTGGAAGGTCCGAGGGGAGGTCCGAAAGCGCTGAAGGGTCGAAGGGGCAGTGGGAGGGGATGGGGAAGGGGAAGGGCAGAGCGACGATGAGGAGGCGCGCCTGTACACACTGGTGATTGTTCCTAGTGATCACCAGTGTCATGGCAATGAGGTGAAAACCCATCGCTCCTCGTTGTCGTACGAGTAGCTTGATGGCGCCATGGCTCGTCATATGAGAGTGACGAGAGACACGAAGCCATCAACTATCGTTGATATGCTCAAAGTTGCACAGCTTTGCAAGGAACGCTTGCTCAAATCTGACCTTACTGCTCAGCGTGAATCATTCAAGCTAATACCAGCCTACGAGCCACTGCTTCAAGAGATATCCCCTGATGTCTATACTGATCTTCAAGTTGATCAGAATACAGGTAAGTATTATCCAATTTCAAGTTGTATTCTATATGCTAACCTAATCCTAATCTACAGGTCGATTCTGCCGCTTCTTCGTCTGCCCCCCTGTATCTCGAGAATGCTTCAACTTATCGCGACGCTTGGTCGCTGTCGATGGAACCTTTCTTTAGGCGCGTTTTATACAAGCCCTTTTGCTTGCCGTTAGCATCGATGCTGACGGCTATAATACAATTCTGGCTTGGGCTGCGGTAAAGTCGGAGAACCGGGACTCATGGGAATGGTTCTTTCGCTATCTACGGCGTGCCATTCCCAGTATTTCGCGGGAAGCTTGCACTTTGATCTCTGACCTAGATAAAGGCTTGCTTCTTGCAGAGCCAATCCTTGGCCCTCTTATGGCAGCAGCACATTGCTGCCACCACTTGAAGGAGAACTGCAGAGAAGTTCGGTCGTGGCCTTGCTCCTTTGTTTTGGGCTGTTGCTCGTGCCCGAATAGAGGAGCGATATATCGCTGCGCTGCAGAAGCTCCGCGAGACAAAGAAAGCTGCAGCGATATACTTGGAGAATGTACTCCCAGAGACTTGAGCACAGGCTCGGTTTCCTGGCCGTCGATATGGCCACGATACTAGCAATATTGTTGAGAGTGTCAATAAGACACTTAAGTTGGACCGGGAGCTACCAATTATAGAGCCTCTTGACTCTATTTGGCATCGTGTAATGCAGCATCGGGCTAATAGGCTTGCTGCTGCTATCAAGGAAGAGGCTGCTGGGAGCACTTGGTCGTCGTGGGCAGCAGGAATTCTCTTAGAAGGTAGGAAATTGGCTGGAGGGAATCGTGTAAGTCTTCTATCTATTCTATGAACTTTGCTAGTGTCTATTCTTTCTATCTAGGTTCTTCTCTCGTCGCCAACGGCTGCACAAGTTGTGCAGCCAAATAACAATATACATATCGTCGACCTTACGGCTGGTGTGTGTATCTGCCGGCGATTCCAAGCCCATGGTATACCATGTGGCCACGCCATAAGTCTGCTCTTCTCCCAAGGGCAGACTCTAAACCCTTGGATGCCCACAGTCTTGTCGATCGCAACACTGCAGGCGCAGTACTTGACTCCACTACCTCCTGCGGATATCTCGGCCCTTGCGGCACTCGACACAGACGGCTGCGAGCCGCCAATGACGCGGGTTCCTCGAGGACGCCTAAAGAAGGAGCGCTTCCGGAAGGAAGATGCCAGAGCGCGGCGAGGCGTCGTGGTGCAAATCCTGCGGCGAGACGGGTCACAATTCGAGGGCCTGTAAGAGGCCTCATTCATGATACAGGCTACTAGGCTTAGGGATAGGGATACTGGGCTTGGGGCTACGTGGGCGACGGCGAGGCATACTGTGTATATACTACTGTTTTAAATGGAGATAATTCTAACTAGGGTGGCGCTGGCTTAGTGACTCCACCTGGCGTATAGCTAGTGTGGCAGGGTATATAATTCTTTTCGTTAGTGTAGCAGGTTTTACAAGGATAATTACCTCTTTTATATGCTTGTATATCTCAAAAGAGAAAGACAACTTCAAGTGGATTAGTCATTAAGTCACACGGTCAAGGTCTTTAAGTCACTTAACTCAATTTGAGCCCGTATAGAAAAACATCATGTGACGAAAGAAGCAAGAAAATTCAAATAGTAAGAAGCAAGCTCCTAATAAAACCTATATAAAAGCTGCTTTAACAGTCTGGAAATAAGGTTTAAGAGGAAACAAGTTAGGACGATGGCCTAGGAAAGGAGCTACAGGTGGCTTTTTCACGATCCAAACGGCTTAGTCACTATTAGAGGCCACGTGGATTAGAAATTAATAAATCACATGACTCTATACGAGCCTATATAGAAAAACGTCATGTGCCAAAAGAAGCGAGAAAGTTCAAATAGTAAGGAGCAAGCTCCTAACTAGGGTGCTTCGCCCCTTAGACCCTCAGACTCTTATAGAGGGCAAGCAAATACAGCGTAGCTTTTTTTTACACTCCGACTCCTTTCCCTTGCCTGTAAGATCTTGTAGTATATTTATAGAGGTTAAAAGTATAGGTTTATAGATTTTTTTTTTTCTCTTGGTGGCCAGCCCTCAAACCCCCATGTCGCCTTCGGCCTAGTGTGGAATCTACGGAGGCCTGCATTAAAAAGAATGCATACGCTAGGCAGGTGTACGCTGTAAGTTAGCGTGAGAGTTCAGCGTATTTAGCGATTAATGTCGCTATCGTGATCACTAAATAATTAAGAGCTTGCTCCATACTATTGCAGGTCCGAATGCAAGGTACCAATCTAGCACTTCTACTTCATCTTCACCTACTATCACCCTGGACGGTCACTATCATGGCGTCCAAGCTGAATCCTCTCGTTCTTCACCTATGCCGCACTCTTCATACCTCCGGTCGCTGGGTAACGCGTCTGCATGGGCCTGAGTGCGCTATCACTGCAAAGTTTTGCCTTCTACCAATTCCTCGGCCTAGATCCTTCTCCTCAATATCACAACTCGACGGTGTAGATGGCATAAAAGCTGTCCCTGATAGTAAGTATTTGAACCTGGCTTTGAGACATGACGTAGTAAACGCGTTAATCTCACCACCGATTGTGCATGAGCTGATCCTCCGTTCTAGGAGCGAGAAGATCCCGAGTCGACAAGAGTAGCCTAATTATCAACGGCAAGCTGAGGAAGTTTAAATCGCGAGCCGACTTCGGTACAATCTTAGAGAAGGAAGGGCGGGCTTACTTCGACCGCACTCGATATATTTCAGTCTTAGATGCATATGAAGAGGAGCCGATCCTTTTTTTCCGTCCTCGTCGGTTTGGAAAGTCGTTAACAGTAGACATGTTGGCACATTTTCATGGCCTCCAGTATGCAGATGTACACAAATCGATCTATCAGGGGCTCGACGTACAAAATGATATTGCAGAAGGGCGGGTGATGCCTGGACAATTCTTCATCTTGAAATTCGATTTTTCCACTATTAACCGCAGCCCGAATATTATGGAGGCAAATCAGGGACTGAAAAAGTCCTTGAACTTCTCATTTGAGGAGTTCTATGATACATACGCTACATACTTGGGCAGAAACGTTACCGATCTATATGGAAATATTGATAGTGAAGCCCCTAATCTCAGTCTTGAAAAATGTACTTTGTTAGTTCAAGATGCAATTTCACAGGCTCAGAAGCAAGGGAACAAGCAACTTGCCAGTGTTCAAGGGGTAAGAATTGATTGCCCCCTTACTTGAATCGTCGCGACTACTAATCTTGAAACTTGGTTTCCTTTTCCATAGATCTATTTGCTTGTTGATGAGTACGACTCTTTTAGTAATGACTACCTTGAACCCTATAGCACTACAACATGGGACGGCACCGCAGTCGAACAAACTTTCAAATCTTTTTGGTCTATGGTGAAGTCGTTGCTGGACCCTACAAAAGGGATATCTCGAACCTTCATTATTGGTATCTCACCGCTCTCCTTAACCGACATTGGTAGCGGATTTAATGTAGGAAGAAACCTATCGTTCGACGATGACGTAGCCGGACTTTGTGGTCTAACCTATACGGATATAGAAGCTGCTTTGAAGGAAGTCTGCGGTTTGGACCTTGAAGCCTACAACAAGCACCTTTCAGTTATAACTGAATTCTTTAACGGGCATCGTTTCTGCAACCAAAAGAAGGTCGAAACTATATACAACACTGAGACGTGCTTAAGTTATCTGCAGGTGAGAGCTAACACTTCGCCAAGTTCATTTTCTAGCTTCGTTCTTACTTTCAGTTGCTGATAGCCATGGATGTGATTACAGTCCCTCATTGAAGGAAAGATACCACAAGTTCAAGACCCGCCTAATTCCGAAGTGTCTGAACGATTTTTGAAGATATTTGCTAGCTCACCGTCTCCGATAAAGGACTTAGAAGAAGCTTTGAAACGTGACAATGAAGGAAGATTCGTTCCTCTTGCATACACCGAATTGAAATACGATTTTAAACTTGCGGATCTAGTATGCTAATATTCTATGCACCTGTTCTACTTGCACTTACTACTATTCTCAGCGTCGGGATATTAAAACGAGTCGGCCTTCCTGGCGTTCATTAATGCTATATTTTGGTGGCCTCACTTTCTACCAAGAAGACCCAGCCCATTATCTCCAAATATCAAACGCGATTGCGGCAAAACGTATTGCCCAAACGGTTCTTGAAAAATATGGGCTACGCGAATCTTTGAACTCTGCACTTGAGTTTCTTGAAATTGATGGAGATATTCGGCTAGTGCTAAGTTGTTATTACGATTTGATGGTGCAACGAGATGTTGGCTACAGCGATTTCGAAGCTTCTGAACAAGTCCATCGAGATAGCTTCTATTTCTCGCTTCTTAGGAATGCTTCTCTTCGCCCGCATGCAGAGTTCATGACAACCAAGGTAAGCCAGTATTCCACATTGGTAGTAGCTAAATTTTAACGAATAATATTATTAGCTGAGCAATGTACCTGGCCGTTGTGATCTGGTCCTTCCACTCCGCAAACATCTGATAGTTACTGAGTGGAAAGCCATTCAAATTGACTACCTAGATATACCTATCAAATCATCAGATAAGCGGTCCAAGCGAGAAATCAAAGCATTAATTCTTAGTACGTACACGCTTGAGCAAGTTCTGGACCTCAAATTCAGCAAGAACGATAAATTCCGCGCTGGCAAAACGCTCAAACAATGGATTATCGACAAAGTAGCTCCGCAGGTGAAAGGCTATGTCACAAGTGAAGAAGTAAGGAAGGAGTTGAACAATGGAGGTCTTTTGTTGAAGGCTCATCTGGTTGTCGTTATCGGGTCACGTCACATCTTGATGTGGGATATAGACAGTAATGGAGAGTTGGCAGAGATACCTGAACTAGTAGGGCGAGTTAGGCGTTAAATGATTGTCGCACCTTGTAGCGGTTCGTAGCGCCGCTCCAAATAAAAAGCAAAATACATCGCTTTATTGTATAATATTGTGTGGCTAGACGCGCTAGTGAACACAATTCTTCCTTACACGTTGCTGATTATAGATGTCGCAGCTATCTTCGTCTCATTAGTACAGTTCTTTCACTTTGGTCGCACTTGTTCTGCTTGAAAAAGATGGCCTTGATTCGTAGGTGTTGCTGTCTGTGAACGCAATTTGTGCACAGCTATCAATACACGTTTATTTCATTTTTACTTGGCCCTTACATATCCATTTTTCCATTCTCGTTGCCACTAGACCTTCACAACTAAATTGTATCGCGTTAAGTGTGCAAGGGTAATCTACTACGTGTTGACTTCTGTGAACGCAATTGCTAGGAACACCCTTTAACGCAGAATCAAGAATTGTTACTTACAGATCCTAATAGGCCTGTGTCGAAGAAGTCTCCGGCATCACATCCAAATGATGCTTCGCTCTCTAACGGTTCTAATGTGCCAAGCTGAAGGAAGTGGCTGTCCGAAATAGCTTGAGAATGGCAATGACAAGGATTTGCTGTTAACAGGTGCCTTGTAGGTGGTTTACAGACTGATTGCGGACTAAGATTGGAGTTTATAGGTCTATAGGATGATTTACGGGTGATTTACGGGTGATTTACGGGTTTGAGAGAGATTTACGGGTCCGTAAGGATCGCGGAAGGGCCGTAAAGCGTCTGAAAAGGGACTTTGGGGACGGCGGTTGTAATTAGGGGACGATCGCTAAATTGAGGGGGGACGTATGTGGTGGGGTTCCGTAGTCCCCTACAAAATCACATAATTTAGGCGATAGTTGTTTTAAGGATATTAGTATATTTAGTTAGCTTGTAGACTCTCCTTAGAAGGAAGCATCCACAACGGGATTAGAGATTTGGAATAGACGGTTTTACAGATGTGCACAGAACAAGTGATTGTTATAGGAATTAGTTACGGATGAGATTAGAGGTTTTACGGATACAGATTAAATTTACAGACGATATACGGGTCTTTGGACAGTGCTTTCTTTACGGACACAGAATACAGTTGTTTCTTTTGTGGGTTTTGCTTCGAGCTTGTACGCTGCCCTACCTGTTGCCCTGACGATCGTGCACTTCGACGGCACACCCATTCATTCCCTCCACAATACTCCTCGTCGCGCTTAACGCGTCCACCCGTGCTTAAAACAGTGAATCCCAGGTTCCGCAGCACAGTGCCGAAAAACGCATTATTCTCCATACAATAGCCGCCCATGCGGCGGCTGACAATCTTCTTAAAGAGATCCTGTGGATCAAGGGAGAGCAGGTGATGTTTAGAGTAGTGGAGCGCGAGGTTTTCGAAGGGGACGGTGGTATTTTTGAAGTTCGGAAAGATAGGCGAGGGTATGTGAGGTGGGCAGGGGAAGGAGATGTGCGTAAAGTATTGGGATACTTACTCAGGGTGTACATTGGAGAACTGTAGAACAGAATTTATCGGTGAAGGGGGGAATGTAGTGACTGAAGAGCTGTTGTTGTTGTTGCTTGTTGAAAGAAAACTGTCGGCTTGGATAGAGGTCTTGCATGCAGTTTTCCTCAGCCATTGTTGAAGATTGAAAATAACCTTATCTACTAATTTTAGTAGGTTATGAAAAAGCCAGGTGCTCTAATCCTCATTAAATCCTCAACTTGGATTGTGTCACGAACATGCAGAGCGCAGCGGCTATATTGATAAAGTCCAGCCTACGAGGTGCCATTTGCGTAGCAATTTCCGGAAATTTTAGTAAGTGGATGGTAGTCTCTAATAACTCTGTTATTCCCTCTAACTCTAGCACAGCTACCTCTTATATAGCTGTCAAGATTTACAGGCGGAGCACATGAACATGAGGGTTATTGAATGTATTGATTCTAGGTTATCTCATAGAAGAGGGACCAGCCCATAGACTTATAGTGGTGCTTCACCCTCTCGGCAAGGATCAGGGGTAAGCCAGCTATCAAACAACCCCTTGACAGGGTTATATCGTGACAATAGCGCTTAACACTAGCGGCAGAAGACTGCTTGATAGAAGAAGTAGTTATGCTATGAGCAGGAAGGATGCCTCGGCTCAGGCTGTGGGCTGTTGCTGCCTAGCTGCCTAAGGTGTTACAGTAGACTAGTGACTGCCGTGGCCCGTAAAAACATACCACTAATCTGCTGCAGCTGCATCAGCGTCAAACATCGCCGCCTTTATCGCATTAATACCTATCCTAAAATCATTGGAAACCTAATCTGTGGCATTATCTACTATTTTGTATCCACAAATAGCGCAATATCTGTTGAAGTTTTGTTCCCACGCCCTTAGGTGAAACAACGGCTATTTCAGTAGCGTTTCAGTAAGGAGACTGCAAACCCTATTTTGTACTAATCCCAAGATATCAGCCAGAATAGCTCTGTAGACAGAACGAGCTTCATAACATTCTATTACTTTAACAAGCACGGTTAATCCGTTAAAACAATTTCCGGCGTTTTCTGCCCCTTGCTCAAGATCTTCTATACAACACGGCCGTATTAGAAAGTATGCTTTGCGAGGTTTGTAGATCTATTGGTGCAACACTCGCAAGCGAAGTGAACAAAGGGTCCCTACATGTGTACCGGAAGCATCATTCTACTTTCGCCGAATTAGTAGCTTCAGCCAAAGAAGGCTGCGAGCTGTGCAGCGCGATTCAGAAAGAAGGCCATTTTTCGTGTGCACCTTGGTCTAATAAATATCCAGTTGCTTGTTACAGTCGGCGAGTAGACTACAACATAGATGTGAAGCAGGGTACGATCCAGTTCTACCAGGCGAAATATCGTAGATATATATCCCTGGACGCTACATTTGAGATGTTCATCCAGCACGGTATGTTCATAGACTCCTCACAATCTGAAAACCTCTAATTAAATTAAGATTTTTCACCTTCAAAACAAGTCATGGAGTTATTGACTGGAAGGCCTATTCAGGCATCTCCGCAGAGCGACTCCTGCTTTTCGCTCATCCAAGCCTGGATAGCAAAGTGCCTAGCCGAGCATACCTTTTCATGTCCAAATAGCTCTCTTAATCTATTACCAACGAGACTTGTCGATGTGGGCTCCTTAAATGACTCTCTTGTATTAGCTTTGCGGATAAGTGAACCAAATGAAACTGGAATTTGGATTGCGTTGAGTCATTGCTGGGGTAGTGGTCCTCATTTCACAACGACTTCCGCTACTCTAGCGGCGCGAAGAGAGTCTATCTCCTACCAAGAGCTTCCAAAGACTTTTCAAGATGCAATCTACGTCACTAGGATGTTGGGATGTCGATATATATGGATCGATTCTCTTTGTATTATCCAAGACGACACAAATGACTGGGCTTATGAATCCAGCCAGATGCAGTCATACTATCGAAATGCAACTTTGACAATTGCGGTGGACTCTGCAGCAGGAGACCATGAAGGATTCCTGCACAAGCCAAGATCCGGTAGTGAGATCTTAGCTAGATTGCCGATCGAGTCGAATGCCTGCTCAGGACAATCAAATGAGATCTTCATTAGGAGAATGATCCCCAAAGTTACCACGGAACCGTTGTTCGAACGCGCTTGGACTCTCCAGGAAGATATATTGTCGCCTCGGACGGTGCATTTTACCACTGAGCAGCTGACCTGGGAATGCCAGCAGTGTGTCATATCTGAATCAAACTTAAGACCGAAAGAAGCCCTTGAGGTCGGCTATCGTCCAAGGAAAAATTACTTCTTGATCCCGGAGGCAGATCCAAATGGGTTGGGCGTCAGCGCTTCGAAGATATATGAGCGATGGTATAACATTGTGTCGGACTATATCTCTCGTGCCATGACTAATCAGGAAGACCGGCTTCCAGCCATTGCAGGAATAGCACGGGAGATACACAAACAAACCTCGTCAGCCTACAAGGCCGGCATATGGATGGAAGATCTATCAAAAGGGTTGTCTTGGTCCTATAAATATGGAGGCAAAAGGCCAGCGATGTACAGAGCACCCTCCTTTAGCTGGGCCTCTTTAGATCCAGTTATTCCTCACCGGGGGACGAGTTTCGACGCGCTTTACGCTGGATTAATCGCTCCTAGAGGCCAAATGTGGTCAGTTGAATGTCAGGATTCCGGGGAAAGTGCGCATTTGATAGACTGTCAGCTGGTACCACTTGATCGAGATCCTTTTGGGAGACTTGCATCGGGATTTATAAAGCTACGAGGAAGCTGGCTCCCCCCAATCAAATGGTCCAGTTTGCTAGATGCCCAGAGAGAAAAAGGCTACCTTGAGCCTCACGTAAATTGCTACGGGCAGCGACGATCATCTTTCCTTAGGCGGCAAAGAATCGCCAAGTGGGCACAGGTAACTAATGAAAATCAAGTTTTCTGTACTTTTGACGAGCCACCAGATACGGTTGACATGATTAAGTTATTCTTTGGTATCAGCTTCCTTCAGATTGCCCGTTTGCAACATAACAATTCTCTTAAACACGGAAGAGTGATTACTGCCTTGATGCTCAAAGCCGCAGACTCCGATGGCAACTTTATGCGTGTCGGCATTGCCGAGTTTCCGTGTAGGACCTTCTCTGACATCGACTCAGCAGGCTGGGAGAAGAAGGATATTTCGATCGTTTGATCATTGCTAGTTTTGACACCACTGCACAGAATCTAATTGGACTCAAAGCATGAGGTCTGGCTACGTGGCCTGGATATAACAACTCCCTTCTTTAGTTACTCCCTAGCTAAGCACTAGCGAACCTTTAAGCTTCATGCTTGTTCTATCTAAGTGATTGTGAATCTTAGCTGCGATATTCTAGTGCCTAGCGTTGCCATAGTCCTATTCTTGGTGTGTGAGTGTGTGTGTTGGGGGGGGGGGGGGGGGGGCAGGTTGGGACCTAAGGAGCCAAAAAAGG
>Ga0335074_10000565_pt1 | contig 51673 bp, 38 predicted proteins | sample Lox_Sample_23_FD_206715 | JGI IMG/M metagenome (GOLD analysis project Ga0335074, IMG submission 206715) | Soil microbial communities from Loxahatchee National Wildlife Refuge, Florida, United States - Lox_Sample_2.3 | ecosystem: Environmental > Terrestrial > Soil > Wetlands | place: USA...
TCCAGGGCACCGTCAATATCCCGATCATCACCGACCAGTTAGCGCTGCGTGTCGCCGGCGAATGGGACAAGCGCGACGGCTTTGTGACCAATCTCTACGACAACCAGAAGGTCGACGGCCTCGACCAATATTCGGTGCGCCCGACCTTGCGCTGGCAGCCGAGCGAAAAGACGACGATCGACATCACCGGCGAGTTCACCAAAGAAGACGACTCGCATATGCGTTCCGACAAGCAGCTTTGTACGACGGATCCGACGGGTGTCCTCGGCTGCTTGCCGGGTTCAGCGGGTACTCAGCCGCTCAATCCGCTTTCGACACTCAGCAACATCTATTCGAGCCAGCAGGCCATCTCGGGCTTCCTGCAGGGTACATTCGGATTGCCGCTCGCGACCGCACAGGCGCTCGGCGCGGAATTGGGCCTGTTCAATCTTCAGGCGCCGGCGACGACCCCTCCGGGATATATCGATCCGACGGGCGACCGCCAGATCGACACCGACTTCACCCCGCGTTGGCAGTCGCAGGACAATTTCCTGTCGGCGAAATGGCACCAGACGATCACGCCGTGGCTCGATGGCACGATGGTGCTGGGATACGACCACGACTCGTACTTCTCCCAGGAAAGCTACAACAACATTCCCGGATCGCCGTTTCCGTCCAGTACGGCCGCAGACGGTGGCTGCACGGACGCCATATTCGGTGGCAACGGGCTGCTTGGAACCGCAGGCTATATTCCCGGACCGCCAAGTCTGAATTGCGCAGCTTCAACGCTTCTTTCGACCGCCGGCGGTTTTGCCTTTGCTGCGACGGGCTCTGCTACAGCCGCGGCCGCCTATGCCGCGCAATACGCGCCGTACTTCGCCAAGGTTCCTGCGACGGGCCCCGGCGGACAGCTTCCGATCTCCAGCACCAACAATCTCGGCATCATCGGCGGTGACTACACCTTCACGCCGAATGTGGAGGCCTATGACCAGTCGGACGGAGAGTCGTCGGAATATTCCGGCGAGTTGCGGTTCGCGACCAGCTTCACGGGCCCGCTCAACGGAATGGTCGGCATTTACTACCTGCATACGGTGGTGACGGGCGACTACTTTGTGAACGCCTCGACGCTCGACTATCCGGGCATCCTCGTCGGCGCCCTGGCCGGTGCTTTCAGTCCCGCTTGCTACAGCGGCGGGTGCATATTGGGGCCGAGCTACTACCACAATGTCGGCCAGCAATCGACGCTGACATCCAAGGCCGTGTTCGGCGAAGTCTATTACGATCTTATCCCGGACACGTTGAAGCTGACGGGCGGCATCCGTCTGACCAATGACGACAAGTTCAATACCGGCCGCATTCTGCTCTACAACGGCGTGACGCCCGTCGGGCAGACGAACGAAGACTACTACGCCGAATCTCCCGCACCTCCGGGAAATCCGAACGGGTTCATCCCGGTTTCGCAGCAATTCACGGCGTGGACAGGCCGCGGCGTGGTCGATTGGACGCCGAAGCTCGACTTCACGGATCAGACCCTGGTCTACCTGTCCTACTCGACGGGCTACAAGGCCGGCGGCGCCAATCCGAACATCGAGCCTGGTCTTCCGGTGCCTCAGAAGTACTCGCCGGAAAATATCGCGGCGTACGAACTCGGCACCAAGAACATGATCTTCAACAACACGGTGCAGGCCAACGGCGACGTCTACTACTACAATTACAAGGGCCTGCAGGTTTCGACCATCCAGTACAACACGTCGGTCAACGACAACATTGCGGCCCACGTCTGGGGCGCAGAAGGCAACTTCCTGTGGCAGGCGACCGACCGGCTGCAGTTCGGCCTGAATTTCGCGCACGAGGAATCGAACATTCAGAACACGAGCCTCGTCGATCCGGCGAACCCGACCGGCGGCAATCCGAACACCTTGCTCATCAAGGACGACACGATCACGGCCACGGGCGGCGAGAACTGCGTGCTCTATTACACGGGTGCATCGACGCCTCTGCCGGCCGGATATCTTGCGCCGGCGGGCGGCCAACATGCCTTGGCGGCTTACGGCATTCCCAACGTGGCATTCGGCTCGTGTAATCCGGCGGCGTTGGCAGCAGCGGCCGCAGCTTCGGGCGGAGCGATCGCGCCGGTGTCAGCGACAGGTTCGCAAAGCTACGAAGGACAGGCCATCAGCCTCGACGGTCACGCGCTGCAGAACACGCCGCAGCTCAGCGTCGGCGTCAGCGGTCAATACACCCAGCCGCTGCCTGCCGACTACGCCCTGGTTCTGCGGACGGACCTGCATTTCCAGTCGCATATGTGGGGCAGCATTTTCGAAGACGGCTCGTCCTTCATCGGCAACGAGTATGTCTGGGATGCATCGCTGCAGCTCAACTCGCCGGACGATGTCTGGTATGCGCAGGCCTACATCAAGAACATCACCAACCAGAACAACATCACTGGCCAATATGTCACCAGCCAGACCTCGGGCCTCTATACAAACGCCTTCTACGGCGACCCCAGGACCTACGGCATCGAGCTGGGCATCAAGTTCGACTAAGACGATCGCCAGCAGAGTTCGAAAGGGCGCCGGGAAACCGGCGCCCTTTGTTTTTGCCTGATCGAACGATGAGACGGGAGTCACTCTTGTGTTTCGGGCGACAACCGTGCCAAAGACCATTTCGGTCGACGCACATCGCGTCCACCATTCCCTTGATTTTTCAGTAGAAAATGGGTGTGGCTTCCGCGCCACAGAAACATGACGAAAGCACTTTCGTCATTGTTCTGAAGATTTATGATCTTGCTCAGACATTAGAACTCCCCCTATCAACAATACGCCCCAAAAAGGCCTCGGCACGCGACGCCCCTCGAAGGGATGCGGCCGGAGATTTCAGTCTCGGACGGATACGCAACAGGGGAGTGAGTTATGCCTGCACCGCGCGCGGGGGCCGCGAGGTCCCTTCTTTTTCTCAATGCTCTGCTTCTTGCGAGCACCATGGCCGTTCCGGCGATGGCCCAGATCGAAGAGGTCGTGGTTACGGCCCAGAAGAAGTCCGAAGACGTCCAAAACGTTCCGATCGCGGTCACCGCGTTCACCGGACAAGATCTGAAAGAGCAACAGATCACCCAGTTCAAGGATCTGCAGTTCCACGCGCCCAACGTCACGTATTCGGCCGGCCAGTATGGCTCCGCCGACTTCCAGATTCGCGGCATCGGCGTGACGGCGATCGGCTATGACTCCGAATCGGGCGTCGCGGTCAACTTCGACGAAACCTATCTGGGCGCTCCCCAACTCACGGAAGGCAGCTTCTACGACCTGTCCGGCGTCGAAATTCTGGCCGGCCCGCAGAGCACGCTCTATGGCCGCGGCGCGACCGGCGGCGCCGTCAACATCAACATCGCCAAGCCCGACCTCGAAAATGCGTCGGTGCAGATGATCGGCGACTACGGCAATTACGACGCGACCAAGCTTCAGGGCACCGTCAATATCCCGATCATCACCGACCAACTGGGCATCCGCATTGCCGGCGAATGGGACAAGCGCGACGGCTTCGTCACCAACATTTACGACGACAGTAAGGTCGACAGCCTCGACGAATATTCCGTGCGTTCGACGTTGCGCTGGCAGCCGACGGAAAAGACGACGATCGACTTCACCGGCGAGTTCAGCAAAGAAGACGACTCGCATATGCGCGGCGACAAGCAGCTGTGTACGACGGATCCGACGGGTATCCTCGGGTGTTTGCCCGGTTCCGCGGGCACGGAGCCCGTCAACGCCTACTCCAACTCCAGCGTCATCGCGTCGAGTCAGCAGGGTCTCTCGACCGCCGCGGGCGCGCTTGGCCCGTTTCTCGGCCTTTACAATCTGACGGCACCGCTCACGCTTCCCGCGGGCTACGTCGATCCGACCAGCGCGCGCGAGATCAACACCGATTTCACGCCTGTCTGGCGCTCGCAGGACAATTACCTGTCGGCCAAATGGCACCAGACCCTGACGCCCTGGCTCGATAGCACGTTGATCCTGGGCTACGACGAGAACTCCTATCTGACGCAGGAAAGCTACAACAACATCCCCGGCCTGCCTTTCACCACCAATACCAACACCGCCGCGACCGGCCTCGGATTTCCGGCCAACACGGCAAACTGCCTTGCAGCAGCATTGGGCTCGCCCAACCTGAACTGCGCGGAGCAGACGTTCCTCGGTTATCTGACCGCGATCGGCGGTCCCGCTTACGCGGCAAATTATGCGAAGTACTTCTCTCAACCGGGCGCGCTGCCGATATCGGGCATCGGTGGTTTCGGTCTGACCGGCAACAACTATTCGTACGTGAGCAACAACATCGGGATCGACCAGGACAACGAAAACTTCAGCCAGTATTCTGCGGAATGGCGCTTTGCGACGAGCTTCAGCGGTCCCCTGAATGCGATGTTGGGCCTCTATTATCTGCATACGCAGGACGTCGGCGACTATTATGTGACCTCTCCGACGCTCGACTATCCGGGCATCATCCTCGGCGGTCTTTCGGGTCTCGCCGATCCGGCCTGCTACGCGACGGGATGCATTTATTCGCCGAGCTACTATCACAACGAAGGCGAATATGCCGATCTCACGTCCAAGGCGATCTTCGGCGAAGTCTACTACCAGGCGATCCCCGACCTCCTGAAGTTCACGGCGGGTCTGCGTCTGACGGACGACCAGAAGACGCAGTCCGACCGCATCACGTTCCTGAACGGCGGAGACGTGCCGATCGGCACGACGAGCGAAGCGACGGGGATTCCCGCTTCCGTGCTTCCCTATGACACGACGAAACAGGACTTCACGAAGTTCACAGGCCGGTTCGTGACGGACTACACGCCGAAGCTGGACTTCACGGACTCGACCCTGATTTACGCGTCCTACGCGCGCGGTTACAAAGCGGGTGGCGCCAATCCGGGACTTCAGGCGAACAACAGCGCCGGCATTCCGCTGACCTACAATCCGGAATATATCGACGCTTACGAACTCGGCACGAAGAACCGTCTCTTCGGCAATACGCTGCAAGCGAACGGCGACATCTACTATTACAACTACAATGGCCTGCAGGTGTCCTCGATCGTCGACAACACGTCGGTCAACCAGAACATCAACGCCAAGGTCTGGGGGGCCGAAGGCAGCTTCCTGTGGCAGGCGACCGACAGGCTGCAATTCGGCCTCAATGCCGCCAACGAGAGTTCGAGCATCCAGAACACGTCGCTGGTCGATCCCCGCAACCCGACGGGCGGCAACCCGAACACGCTTCTCATCAAGGACGACACCATCAGCGCCACGACGGGCAGCAACTGCGTGCTGTATTATTCCGGTGCTTTCCCGGGCCTGCCGGCGAACTTCACCGCGCCGGTGGGTGGCGTGCACGCCCTCGCGTCGCAGGGCATTCCGAACGTCGCGTTCGGATCGTGCAGCGGTGCGGCTCCGGCCGGATATTCGTGGACCAATCCGGCAACCGGCGGCATCGCCGAAGGTCAGCCGGTCAGCCTCAACGGCAATGCGCTGCAGAACGCGCCGCAGCTTGCCCTCGGTGCGAGCGCCCAGTACGTCCAGCCGCTGCCGGGCGACTACAGCCTGACGGCGCGCGTCGACTATCACTGGCAGACGCATATGTGGGCCCGCATCTTCGAAGACGGCGCCGACTACATCAAATCGCAAGACATCATGAACGCATCGCTCCAGCTCAACCCGCCGGACGATCTGTGGTATGCGCAGATCTACATGAAGAACATCTTCAACCGCGACAACATCACCGGCGAGTATCTGGCGAGCGCCACATCCGGTCTCTACACGAACGCCTTCTACGGCGATCCTCAGACTTATGGCATCGAGCTGGGCGTGAAGTTCTAAGCCCGTTCGACCGAAGACAATGCTTCAAGGGCGCCGGGAAACCGGCGCCCTTTTTGTTTCGCGTTGACGGATGTTTTCGGGAGCGCCACGCTTGCGGGCAAGAACATGCGGGAGACGTACTATGGAACAGCGCCATCTGGGCCGTTCGGGCCTCAAGGTTTCCGAGGTGGGACTGGGCTGCAACAATTTCGGCGTTCTCGATGTCGAGGCTTCGCGCAAGGTCGTCCATCGCGCCCTCGATCTCGGGGTCACGCTGTTCGACACGGCGGACGTCTACGGCAATCGCGGCGGGTCGGAGACGCAGCTGGGCGAAATCCTGGGTCCACGACGCAAGGACATGGTGCTGGCGACGAAATTCGGCATGCCGATGGACGACACGGGCGGCGGCGCATCACGGCGCTACATCGTGGCGGCGGCCGAAGCGAGCCTCAAGCGTCTGAAGACCGACTGGATCGACCTCTACCAGGTGCACCGTCCCGATGCCGCCACGCCCATCGAGGAAACGCTGTCCGCGCTCGACGACCTCGTTCGCGCCGGCAAGGTCCGCTACATCGGCTGCTCGAATTTCGCGGCCTGGCAGGTCGTCGACGCGCAATGGACGGCCGCGGACAGACGGCTGACGCCTTTCGTCTCGGCGCAGGACGAACTCAGCCTTCTGGTCCGTGACAGCGAACGCGAGCTCCTTCCGGCGCTGGACGCGAAGGGCATGGGTCTGCTGCCCTATTTTCCGCTTGCCAGCGGACTTCTGACGGGAAAATACGCGCGCGGTGGCGAGCTACCTCAGGACACGCGCATGGCGCGGATGCAGCGCCTGGCCAATCGCTTCATGACGGAGAAGAACTGGGAAACCGTGGAGAAGCTCGAAGCGTTCTGCGCGCGCCGCGACCACACGATGCTCGAGCTCGCCTTCGGCTGGCTTCTCGCGAAGCCGGTCGTCGCCAGCGTGATCGCGGGCGCTACAAGGCCCGAGCAGATCGAAGACAATGTCAAAGCGACGGGGTGGAAGCTCTCGCCGGATGATCTGGCCGAGATCGACGGGTTGACGAAGACCGCTTGAACGCTATTCCGCCGGTGCGGGCTCGGGCGCCGTGCCCGTATCGTGCTCGCCTTCGCCGCTGAGGCGCCGACTCACCTTGTCGAGATAGTAATAGACGACCGGCGTCGTATAGAGCGTCAGCACCTGCGAAACGAGCAGGCCGCCCACAATCGCCCAGCCAAGCGGCTGACGGAATTCCGAACCCGTGCCGTTCATGATGATCATGGGGACGCCGCCCAGCGCCGCGCAGGCGGTCGTCATCAGAATGGGCCGCAGCCGCTGATGCGAAGCCTGCCGCGCGGCTTCTTCCGGCTCGAGCCCGTGTTCGCGCTCGAGACGCAACGCCACATCGACGATCATGATGCCGTTCTTCTTCACGATGCCGATCAGAAGAATGATCGCGATGATGCCGATCACGTTGAGATCCTGCCCCGCGATCTTGAGTGCCAGAAGCGCCCCGACGCCTGCCGACGGCAGCGTCGAAAGGATGGTCAGCGGATGGATGAAGCTCTCATAGAGCACGCCCAGGATCATATAGACCGCGATCAGCGCCGCGGCGATCAGCACGGGTTCGGTCGCGAGTGACTCCTGAAATGCCTGCGCCGTGCCTTGGAACGAACCCATGAGAGTCTGCGGCGCGCCGAGCCGGTCGCGCACGGCATCGATGGCTTCGGTCGCCTGGCTGAGCGCCACCCCCGGTGCAAGATTGAACGACAGCGTGACCGCCGGATATTCGCCCTGGTGGCTGACGGTCAGGCTGCTCGTCGCGTTGGGATCGACCTTCACGAAAAGCGACAGCGGCACCGTTTTGCCCGTCAGCGGCGACAGGATGTAAATCGACTTGAAGAAATCGGGTGTGGCCTGGAGCGATGGCAAGGTTTCCACGACGACGTGGTAGGCGTTCTGCTGCGTGAAATATTGGGTCACTTCCGCCTGACCGAGCTGATCGTAGATGGCCGCGTCGATCGCGGACGGCGTGATCCCGAACCTGGACGCCTGATCGCGATCGATCGTCAGGTTGACGGCGCCCGCCTGCGATTGCTGGTCGGAGCTTACGTCCCTGAGCTCCGGCAGGGTTTCCATTTGCGCCAGCATCTTCGGCGCCCAGTTGTTGAGCTCATTGAGATCGGAGTCCGACAACGTGTACTGGTATTGCGCCTGTCCGAAGCGACCGCCGATATTGATGTCCTGCCTCGCCTGAAGGAGTGTCCGCGCGCCGACTACCTGAGCGAGCTTGGGACGCAGGTCGTTGACGATCTGATCGGCGCTCCTGGTTCGACTTGTCCTTGGCGTGAGCGCGATGGACAGGCTCGCCTGATTGGGGCTCGAAGAGCCGAGGAATATTCCGAAGCCGGAAACGTCCGGATCCTGCTGGATCACGGCGCCTACCTGTTGGATCTTCCGTTCCGTCTTTATGTATGATGAATCCTGCGAGGCGAGTATCGTCCCCTGAAGGAAGCCGTTATCCTGCTGCGGGAAAAAACCCGTATGCGAGGTCGTGTAAAGGATCACGGCGAGGAAAACCGTTCCCACAAAAACCATCAGCGCCACGAATTTGTGACGCAATACGACGTCGAGCGAACTCGCATAGCTCGTTTCGATTTTTGTGAAACCGCGTTCCAGCGCCTTGGTGAAGGCATTCGATGGGGGTGTCGGCGCCCTCAGGAACCGCGAACAGAGCATCGGCGTCAGCGTGAGCGTCAGCACCAGCGACAGGAGCACCGCGGCGCTCAGCGTGACCGCGAATTCGCGCATCAGAAGGCCGACGACGCCGCCCATGAACACCAAGGGCGTGAACACGGCCACGAGCGAAATCGAGATCGAAAGAACCGTGAAGCTGATCTCGCCGGCGCCGGCCAGCGCCGCCTCGAACGGCTTCTCGCCATGCTCGAGGCGCTGCCAGATCACCTCTTCCATGACGATGGCATCGTCGACGACGAAGCCGACGGCGATGGTCAGTGCCATCAGCGACAGGTTGTCGAGACTGAAATTCAACGCCAGCATCGCTGCCATCGCCGACAGCAGCGCCAGCGGGATCACCGTGCTCGGGATGATGGTGGCGCGGACATTGCGCAGGAAGAGATAGATCACCAGCACCACGAGGACGATGGTGATGAGTAGCGTGAGCTTCACGTCCGCCACGGATGCGCGGATCGTCTGCGTCCGGTCCATCAGGATGTGGATCTGTACGGCGGGCGGCACGCTGGCCTGCAGCTGGGGGAGCGCCGCGTTGATCTTGTCGACCGTATCGATGACGTTCGCACCGGGCGTTTTATAGACGATCAGCATGATGCATTTGCTGGCCGTCAGCGTCGGATCCACATTGCCTTTTCCCGGAAAGACAAAGGCACCGATCTGATCATTTTCGACACTGTCCGTAGCCGTGCCGATGTCCTTGATGCGGATCGGGGCGCCGTTCTGGTAGCCAATGACGAGGTTCTGCCAGGGCGTTACATCGAGAATCTGGTCGTTGGCGTAGATCGCCGCGGCCCGGTTGGGTCCGATGATGTTGCCTTTGGGAGAGTTGGTCGTTGCGGCAACGATGGCCGCGCGCACGTTGTCGATCTGAAGGCCGCGCGCCGCGATCTTCCGGGGGTCGAGCTGGATGCGCATGGCAGGCTTCTGTTCGCCGCCGATGGTGACAAGGCCAACGCCGTCGATGCGCGAAATCTGCTGCGAAAGTATCACGTCGGCGTAATTGTCCACCACCGAAAGCGGCAAGCTGTCCGAGGTCAGCGCGATGATCATGATCGGCGAGTCGGCCGGATTGACCCTGCGGATACTCGGTTGCGCCGGCAGGTTTGTCGGCAGCTGCGCGCTCGCCGCGTTGATGGCCGCCTGTACCTGCTCGAAATCGTCGGTCAGGTTATCCCCGAGATTGAACTGAACCGTGATACTGGTCGAACCGAGCGCACTGACCGATGTCATCTGGTAGATGCCCGAGATGAGCGAGAATTGCCGCTCGAGCGGCGTCGCCACATTCGAGGCCATGGTCTCCGGGCTGGCGCCCGGCAGGCTCGCATTGATCTGGACCGTCGGAAAATCGACGTTGGGGAGCGCCGCGACCGGTAGCATGTTGTAGGCGACGACGCCGACCAGCAGGAACGAGAGCGCCATCAGCGTCGTGGCGACCGGACGTTTGATGAAGGGCGCCGAAAGGTTCACGTCGTCCGCCGTTTGGCGGTGGTGCCGGGGTGAACGATGCGCACCAGCGAACCCGGTTTCAGTATCATCTGCCCGTCTGTCACAATCGTCTCGCCAACGCGCACACCATCCTTGATGGCTGCCGTGTCGCCTTGCGTCCAGGCGACGGTGATGGGGCGCATCGAGACTTTCTTGTCCGGCCCGACGACGTACAGGTAGAGCCCGTTCGGGCCCTGATTAACGGCCGCGACGGGAACCGTCGTGGCGTGCGGAATAACCTGCAGCATCAGCTCCACGTTCACGAATTGCCCAGGCCAGAGTTTCCTGTCGGCATTGGGAAAGCGCGCCTTCAGTTGCACCGTGCCCGTCGAAGGATCGACCCGATTGTCGGCAATGCTGAGTGCGCCTTCGCCCAGCAGGGCGCCCGTCTCCTGGCTGAACGCTTTTGTGACCATCGGCTTGCGAAAGCCGTTGGAAACTTCCACGAGACGCTGGAACTGGCCCTGCGGGATGGTGAAGGTCACGGCAATCGGCTCGACCTGATTGACGATGACGATGCCGCTGCCGCTGTTGGCGCCGGAAGCCGGTGCGTTGCTCGTGGCAGAGGCAGTCGCCGGCGTGCTTCCAATCGAGCCGCTGGCGCTGACGAGATTGCCGGGGTCCACCAGGCGGACGCCGACCCTGCCCGTGATCGGAGACGTGACCCGCGTCCAGTCGAGATTGACTTTTGCGGCATCGAGCTGGCCCTGATCGAGCAGCACCGTGCCTTCGTCCTGCTTCACCTGCGCGGCCTGCGTGTCATAGACCTGTTGCGAGACAGCGCTTGCCGCGACGAGCTGTTTGTAGCGCGCAAGATCGAGCCGTGCATTGGCGAGAAGAGCCTGATCGCGCTTGAGCGCGCCTTCCGCTTGAAGCAGTGCCGCGCGGTACGGCGCGGGATCGATCTGGGCAAGCACCTGGCCCGCCTTCACATCCGTGCCTTCGGCGAAATTGACCGTCAGCAGCTTGCCGCTCACTTGCGCCAGGACGGTTACGCTGTACCAGGCCTGCGCTGCGCCGAGCGCCGTGACGGAGACGGGCACGTCCTGCAGGGCCACTTTGGTCACGTTGACCGGTATGGCCTTCTGCTTCGGCGGCAGCGGCGATCCGGTGAAAAAGACGTACCAGACAAGGGCCCCCAGAAGCACGAGGGCGACAGCCCAGAGCCAGCTGGGAGTGCGGGCCGCGGCGCGCCGCCACCGCTCAGGCACTGCATCCTGCACACCGGTCGATATTGCCTCAAAGGCGTTGGAAGACCTGGTATCCATTCCCTCAAATCCTGAAGATCCCACGTCGGCGCACCCGAAACGTCGACCGCCGCACGCGGCGGTGGCTCGCGGGACTATTCTGCAAAATCTGTATCGCTCCGTCGGCGCGACTAACTAGCATGGGTGTCGCAAATTGCGATCCTTGCACCCCATTTCGCCAAGGTTTTTTACAAATTTACGGCTTTTTCACCGGCGGTGGGCCGGCTTTTCTGAACCGGCCATAAATTTCCATTAAATTGCTTCGCGGGCATCGGGTTGCATCCCGCCCTTGATACGCGGGGAAGGGGGTGTCCGTTCCGGGGCTTAAGGCACCTTTTCGCAGTTGCAGCACGATTCAGGGCCGTCTATAAGCCCGGCCATCCGAGCGAGGTGCGAGCGCGTCGGGGACCCTCGCGAGGCCACATGGATATTCGAAACATCGCCATCATCGCCCATGTCGACCATGGGAAGACGACCCTTGTGGACCAGCTCCTCAAGCAGTCCGGAGCCGTGCGCGACAACCAGCAGGTCCAGGAACGGGCGATGGACTCCAACGACCTGGAGCGGGAGCGCGGCATCACCATCCTCGCCAAATGCACCAGCGTCGAGTGGAAGGGCACACGGATCAACATCGTCGACACGCCCGGCCACGCCGATTTCGGCGGCGAGGTGGAGCGCATCCTCTCCATGGTGGACGGCGTCGTGCTCCTGGTGGACGCGGCGGAATCCGTCATGCCGCAGACGAAATTCGTGCTGTCGAAGGCGCTGAAGCTGGGCCTCAAGCCGATCGTCGTGATCAACAAGATCGACCGCTCCGATGCCCAGCCGAAAGAGACGCTCGAGAGCATCTTCGATCTCTTCCTGGCGCTGGAAGCCAACGATTACCAGCTCGATTTCCACGTGCTTTACGCGTCCGGCCGTCAGGGCTGGGCGGTGGCCGACTTGAACGACGCGCATGACGGGCTGGCGCCTTTGTTCGACCGCATCGTCGCCGACGTGCCGAAGCCCAAGCCGCTGGCGATGGCGGGCGACGGCTTTCCCTTCGCGATGCTCGTCACCACGCTGGAAGCCGATCCGTATCTCGGCCGGATTCTCACCGGCCGCATCGAGTCCGGAGCCATCACCATCAATCGCAACATCAAGGCGCTGTCGCGCGACGGCAAAATCGTCGAACGCGCGCGCGCGACGAAGCTGCTCGCCTTCCGCGGCCTTGCGCGCGTGCCGGTGGAACGTGCGGAAGCCGGCGACATCATCGCCATCGCGGGTCTCCAGACGGCGACGGTTGCCGACACGCTTTGCGATGTCGAAGTGGAAACGCCGATCCATGCCACGCCCATCGATCCGCCGACGCTTGCCATCACCGTGTCGGTGAACGATTCGCCGCTCGCGGGCCGCGAAGGCGACAAGGTGCAGAGCCGCGTCATCCGCGACCGGTTGCTGCGCGAAGCCGAAGGCAATGTGGCGATCCATGTGCGCGATTCCGGCGAAGGCGCATTCGAGATCGCCGGCCGCGGCGAATTGCAGTTAGGCGTGCTCATCGAAACCATGCGCCGCGAAGGCTTCGAGCTGTCGATCAGCCGGCCGCGGGTGCTCTTCCAGTCCGATCCGGAATCGGGCCAGCGTCTCGAACCGATCGAGGAAGTGACCATCGACGTCGACGATCCCTATACCGGCGTCGTCATCGACAAGATCAATCAGCGCAAGGGCGAGCTGCAGGACATGCGTCCGACCGGCGCCGGAAAGACCCGGCTCGTGTTCTTCGCGCCGTCGCGCGGCCTTATCGGCTATCACGGCCAGTTCCTCACCGACACGCGTGGCACGGGCGTCATCAACCGCATGTTCCACGGCTATGCGCCTTACAAGGGCCCGATCGAAGGCCGCAGGAACGGCGTGCTGATCTCGACCGGCGACGGCGAGGCGGTGGCGTATGCGCTGTGGTATCTCGAAGAGCGCGGCAGGCTTTTCGTCGTGCCGGGCACCAAGATCTATCAGGGCATGATCGTGGGCGAGAATTCCCGCGACAACGATCTCGACGTCAATCCGCTGAAGGCCAAGCAGCTCACCAACATCCGCACCACGTCGAAAGACGAGGCCGTGAAGCTGACGCCCATCGTGCCGCTGACGCTGGAGCAGTCGATCGCCTACATCGAAGACGACGAGCTTGTCGAGGTGACGCCGCAGTCGATCCGTCTGCGGAAGAAAGCGCTGCTGCCGCATCTGCGCAAAAAGGCGAAGGCCGAGGCGGGCTGAGGGCAAGGTGGAAAAGGCGGGCGGGTGAGCAAAGAACACAATCATGGCGCGCCGAAGCCCCGCCGCGACTGGACCCGCATCCACCATTCGCCGCTGTTCTGGGCCGGCTTTGTCCTGTTCCTGGTCGCGATCGCGGTCTACGTTTTGACCGAGAACCTGTCCTGGCGCCCGCACGTCCATCACCACGCGGGAGCGCAGAGCCTCTCCGAATAGGATTTGCGATGAGCGAAAGCCTGCCCGACCGGCTCTGCGTCAATCCGAAGAGCCCTTATTACGACGAAGAAGTCCTGAAGCGCGACGTCGGCGTGCGCTTCAACGGCATCGAACGCCACAATGTCGAGGAATATTGCATCAGCGAGGGATGGGTGCGCCTGGCCGTCGGCAAGTCGGTCGACCGTCACGGCAATGCGATCACGGTCAAATACACCGGCACCGTCGAAGTCTATTTCCGCGACCCGAAATAGCTCCTCGGGCCCGACATGATCTATTTCTTCGGCAACAGTCCCAGCCTCCCGCCGATCATGCGGTCGACCATGCGCTTGGGGAGATTATTCACCAGGAAGTTCTGCAGCGGTTCGGGCGTCACGATGTAACGCGTCCTGGGTTTGCGCGTCGTGAGTGCCGTGAACACCGCTTGTCCCAGTTTCTCCGGCTTCAAACCTTTGCGCCCGCTCGTCAGCATGTAGTTGCGGATGGCGGCGAGCGGTGCGGCGTAGGGCGTGTTCGCATAGCGCGAGACATCGACCTGTTCTGCCTTGTCCCAGATCGGCGTCGCAACCGCGCCCGGCGCCACGACGATCACGTCGATGCCGAGCAGCAGCAGTTCGCGGCGCAGGCTTTCGGAAAATCCTTCGAGCGCGAATTTCGAGGCGTTGTAGGGCCCCACGAACGGCGACGCGTTTTTGCCGCCGACGGACGAGATCATCACGATGCGGCCGGGGGTTTCGCCGTGTTCCCTATGGGAGGTGAGCAGCGGCGCAAAGGCCTGCGTCACGATCAGCTGGCCGGTGACGTTCACTTCCAGCTGGTGGCGGAATTCGTCGATGTCGAGATAGAGAAGCGGGCCGGCGATGGCGATGCCCGCATTGTTGACGAGCCCCATCAGCGGCTGGCCGTCCAGCATCGATGCGGTCTTCTTGGCAGCCTCGATGACGGCACGCGAGTCGGTCACGTCGAACAACAGGGGGACAAAGTTCGTCCCGAACTCGGTCTGGAGACGGTCGGCATCGGCCTGTTTGCGGACGCTGCCGAAAACGCGAATCCCCTTCTTTATCAAGACCTTGGCAATGCCCCAGCCGATCCCCGTGGACGAACCCGTGACGACGACGCTCCGCGTGCCGGTTTTCATTCCTGTCCCCTCCGCCTATGAGCTTGAGGCCAATATAGGGGCGAAACGGGAAGGTGCGAGAGATGGACCGAGCCACGATCGAATTTGCGCACCGTCTGGCCGACGCCGCGGGCGAGGTCATCCGTCCCTATTTCCGCCGGCGCATCGATGTCATCGACAAGGGCAAGGCCGCGTTCGATCCGGTGACGGCCGCCGATCGCGGCGCAGAGGAAGTGTTGCGTGCCCTCATCGGGCGCGAACGGCCGGACGATGCCATTCTCGGCGAAGAATACGGCCACACGCCCGGCACCAGCGGTCGCACCTGGGTGCTCGATCCCGTCGACGGCACGCGCGCGTTCATCACGGGGCGCCACACCTGGGGCACGCTCATCGCGCTGGAAGAAGGCGGCAAGCGCATGCTCGGCATCATCGATCAGCCGGTGCTGCGCGAACGTTTCATCGGTTTCGACGGCACGACCGAACTGCACGAAGGCGGCGCGACCACAAAGCTCAAGACGCGCAGCTGCGCACGCCTCGCGGATGCGATCGTTTCGACCACACATCCCTGGGGCTATTTCACCGACGGCGAACGCACGTCGTTCGAAACGATGGCGAATGCGGCGCGCATGAGCTATTTCGGCGGCGATTGCTACGCCTACGCGCTTCTCGCCATGGGTTATATCGACCTGATCGCCGAATCCAGACTCAAAGCGTGGGATGTGGCGGCGCTGATTCCCGTCGTCGAAGGCGCGGGCGGGGTGGTCAGCGACTGGAACGGCAATCCCGTGCCGCCCGAAGGCGGAAGCTTCGTCGCCGCCGGCGATGCCCGCGTGCACGCGGAAGCGGTGAAGATGCTTTCGGGCGCGCTTTAATTAATCGGGTCATTCCCGCGCAAGCGGGAATGACACTTTTTGTTTAGTCAAACGTACTTCGTCACGAACCCGTCGAACGCTTTCCAAAACCGCGCGCGGATGGCGTCGTTTTCCATCAGGATTTCGTGCTCGGCATCTGCGAATTCGAGATAGGTGCCGCGGGGCAGGCGCGAGGCGAATTCGCGCGCGGCCCTCGTGTCGACGATCTGGTCGCGGCCGGCGCCGACGATCAGCACCGGCGTCTCGATCGCCTCCGGAAATCCCGGCGACATTGTGCGCGCCATCGAGCGATACGCGGCCTCGAGCCAGCCCCAGGTGGGACCGGCGAGGCGAATGTCCGGCTGTGCGGCGAGATAGGATTGGTTGCGCGCGAAGCGTCCGCGATCCGAGGTGACGAGATTGTCTGCGAAGGTGAGCTTCAGCGGATCGCGCTCCGCCATGCCCCAGACCCATTCGTTCCGCTGGCCCGCGAGGTTCTCCATGTAGCAGGCGGCGCGCGCCACGACCGGCGGATAACCGCGCGTCAAGGCCCGCATCATCGGCGCCGTTGCGACGGCGGCTGCGAACTGGCCGGGATGATCATGCAGCGCGCGCATGAGAATATGGCCGCCCATGGAATGGGCGAGCACGAGCGGCGCCTTCGGCGAAAGCGGCTTTACGACCTGATCCATGAAGGCGGCGAGGTCGCCGTCGTAATCGGCGAAATCCCGCACATGCGCTTTGAGCGGGTCCGGCACGAGGCGCTCCGAACCGCCTTGTCCGCGCCAGTCGAGTGCGGCCACCTGAAAGCCGCGCGCGGACAATTCGGCCGCGATTTCGTCGTATTTCTCGAGGAATTCGGTTTGGCCGTCCAGCAACACGCAGACGCCGCGCGAGCCTGTGCCCGGCGCGGCGTCCCATAGACCTGTGCGGAGCAGCTTACCGTCGCGGCTTTCGATGGACCGCGTCTGCAAGCCTGCCACCTTGCGGCCGTATCAGCCGCGCGCTTTCTGCAGGATCGGTCCGAGCTTCATGGCGAGGCCCATGTCGCCGGCGACGCGCAGCTTGCCCTGCATGAAGGCGGACGTGCCGTCGAGTTCGCCTTTGACCATCTTTTCGAAGGTCTCGAGGCTCAGGCTGATGGTGCAGTCGGCCGTCTTGCCTTCGCCGTCCGTGACGGTGTTGGGCGAGGACTTGCCGTCGATATAGACACTGCCAGGCTCGCCGAAATCGAACTTCAACGTGCCGCCCAGACCCGAATTGGCGCCGAGGCTGCCGCCCATTTCGGCAATGATCTGCTTCACCTGCTCCGAGCTCATGATGCTTCCTTCCTGAATTTGGTGTCGGCTCCCACCGGTCCCCCTCGGGGACGCGACGGGATATGAGCATTTGTCAGTTCTCCGCACAACTCCCGGCGAGAATCCGGTTGCAGGTCTTTTTCGACGGGCGGACACTGGTTGCCGTCACGTCATCCCGCCTCTTTTTCCGGAAACAAAACCCATGTTCCTTTCGCGCCCTGATTTGCGTATGGCGGCGGCCGCGTTGTCGGCCCTCGTCGCGACGGCCGTCCCGGCCTCGGCCAACTTCACCATGGAGCAAGTCCTCCACTATCCCTATTCGGACAATCTCGCCGCCGCCGAACATGCCGATCGCATCGCCTGGGTGCGCAACGTCGCCGGCGTTCGCAATGTCTGGGTCGCCGAAGGTCCGGCTTTCAGGGCGCACCAGGTCACGCAATACAAGGAGGACGACGGGCAGGAGATCACGCAGCTGACGTTCTCGCCCGACGGGACGCGTCTTCTCTATGTCCGCGGCGGCGATCACGACGCCAACTGGCCGGCGGAAGGAAAACTGCAGCCTGACCCTGCGTCATCGCCGGAAGAACCAAAAGTGACGATCTGGAGCGCGTCGCTGAGCGGGGCTGCGCCGGTCAAGATCGCCGAGGGCGATGCGCCGGCGATCTCGTCGAAGGGTGTGCTCGCTTACATCGCCAACGATCAGGTCTGGACCACGACGCTCGACGGCAAGGGAAAGCCCGAACGTCTCTTCTTCGATCGCGGCAAGGACAAGGATCTGCGCTGGTCGCCGGACGGCACGAAGCTCGCCTTCGTATCGGATCGCACCGACCATTCCTTCATCGGCGTGTTCACGTCGAAGACCGCGCCGCTTCTCTATCTCGCGCCGACGACGAACCGGGATTCCTCGCCGCGCTGGTCGCCGGACGGTACGCGCATCGCATTTGCGCGCAGGCCCGGTGAAGGCGGCGCGCCCGAACCGATCCTGAAGCGCGTGCCGCATCCCTGGTCGATCTGGGTTGCGGATGTTGCGACCGGCACGGGCCGCCTCGTGTGGCAGAGCCCGGATACGCTCGACGGCTCGTTTCCCGATACGGAAGGCGAAGCGAATCTGCATTGGGCGGCGGGCGACCGGCTTGTCTTCATGGCCGACCTCGACAACTGGCCGCATCTCTATTCGATCTCCGCGAGCGGCGGTGAGCCTACGCTGCTCACGCCGGGCGACTTCATGGTCGAGCATGTCGACGAAAGCCGCGACGGTAGATTTATGATCTACGATGCGAACACGGGATCGATGGATGGCGACTATGATCGCCGTCACGTCTTCATCGGGCCGGTCGATCATGCAGCGCCCGTTGCCCTCACGAGTGGAGCGTCGATCGAGTACACGCCGGTCGCAGCCGGCCGCGATCGCGTCGCCTTCGTCGGCACCGGCGCGCAGGAGCCCCCGCTTGTCGGTGTCGTCGCGATGGACGGCACGCATCGCGCGGGGATCGAACCGAACGCGATCCCGTCGGATTTCCCGCTTTCGCTGCTTGTCACGCCTACGCCCGTCACCTTCAAAGCGGAAGACGGAACGCTTGTGCATGGACAACTATTCCAGCGCTCCGACGGTGCCGCGAAAAAGCCCGGCATCATTTTCGTGCATGGCGGCCCGCCGCGGCAGATGCTGCTCGGCTGGCATTACATGGATTATTACAGCAACGCCTATGCGGTGAATCAGTATCTCGCCGCCCACGGCTTCGTCGTGCTGTCGGTGAATTACCGACTCGGCATCGGCTACGGCCGCGCCTTTCATCAGCCCGATCATGCGGGACTCGCCGGCGCGTCCGAATATCAGGACGTGGTCGCCGGCGCGCGTTTCCTGCAGAAGCAAACGGGCGTCGATCCCGATCGCATCGGCATCTGGGGCGGATCGTATGGCGGCTATCTGACCGCGATGGGGCTCGCGCGAAATTCCGACATCTTCAAGGTCGGCGTCGACTATCACGGCGTACACGACTGGTCGCTGTTCCTCGCCTCGTGGGTCGGCAAGTCGGCACCGCGCTACGAAAAAGGCGATCGCGAGGAAGCGATGAAGGTCGCGTGGGACTCTTCACCCGATGCGTCCATCGACAGCTGGAAATCGCCGGTGCTGCTTATCCAGGGCGACGACGACCGCAACGTGCAGTTCCAGCAGACGGTCGATCTCGCGCGCCGTCTCGACGCCCATCATCTGCCCTATGAGGAGTTCGTGATCCCGAACGAGATCCACGGCTTCCTGCGCCACGTCTCATGGCTGCGCGCCGACGAAGCGAATGCGGAGTTTTTTGCGCGGAAATTTGGCGTCAACCCGAACTGAAATTTTTTCGTCATCGCCCGGCGCGCGATAGCGCGCCCGGGCCATGACGGATGTTTTGGTGCAAGAACCTTACAGCGGAATCCAGACGCCGGCTTTCCAGTAGCCGTGGCCTTCGTGCCGGTGATGCCAGTGGAGCGTGTGCTCGTTGTCCCAGTCGTGATGCCAGTACCAGCTGTCCGGATGCCACTGGATCGTCACGCCGTTGTAGTGGTCGCGATGATCGGTGTGCCAGCAATCGCCGGCTTCGTTGCACGCGATATACGCGCTCGCGCTTCCCGCCGTGTAGGCGAGCGCGCCCAGGCCCAGAAGCGCGGACATGGCGGCGGTCTTCAACGCTTTACTCATAAGAATGCTCTCTCCGAAGATGAGCCCCTTGGACCCGGAAACGGGCCGCTGACGGACAAGGTTCCATTAAGATTTGAAGGCGGCGGGATGGCGGGGCGGGCCAAAAACGGCCGCCGAAAGCCGGATTTCGCCGTTCTTCGTCGTGCCGAATTAGCCCATTTCCTTACCCTTGAAGGGTCAAATCCGCGCTCCTACCTAAGGTCTGTCCGGGAGGGCCAGGCGGCATTCCGGGCATCACGGAAGGGTCCGGCCATTGTGGCGGGCCCCAAGCCACATCGCTTCCCAAGGAGGTTGTGAACCATGCGCAATTTCGATTTTTCCCCGCTTTTCCGTTCCACCGTCGGCTTCGACCGGGTCCTCGACCTGCTCGATTCCGTCAGCCGTTACGACACGACGCAGACCTTCCCGCCGTACAACATCGAGCGGACCGACGAGAGCCACTATCGCATCAGCATTGCGGTCGCAGGCTTCGCCGAGAAGGACCTGAATGTCGAAGTGCGTGAAGGTGTCCTGACCGTTCAGGGCAAACGCGGCGAAGAGACCGACAAGCAGGGCTTTCTTTATCAGGGCATCGCGGGCCGCGCGTTCGAGCGCCGCTTCCAGCTCGCCGAACATGTCGAGGTCAAGGGCGCCAAGCTCGAGAACGGCCTCCTGCACGTCGATCTCGAGCGCATCGTGCCCGAGGAGCGCAAGCCGCGCCGCATCCCGATCAACGGCGGCAACGTCACCGTGATCGAAGGACAGGCGAAGGCCGCCTAATCTTTGTTCGATGACGACGGAAGCCGGGCGCGATTTGCGTCCGGCTTTCTTTTTTGCGTCCGAAACAGCGTCAAAACCAAGGTGACAGCGCGAAGAGCTTGGCGCTACTGTCGCCCACGTTTCATCGTCACGATTGCGATTTTCCAATGCCGAGCTGGCAGAGCGCCTGGTTTGCCCGCGTTTCGCGAATGGCGCGTCCGAGAACGCTGGGTCTTGAAGGCGACATCGAGGAATTGCGCCGCCAGTACAGCTATCTTACCGAGCGCTTCGGCCCCATCCCGCAAGGCGCGACCTTCGAGCCTTCGCAGGTGGGCCCCGTCAAGGGGGAATGGATCCGGATGGGCGACACGACGACCCATCGCCTGATCCTCTATTTCCACGGCGGCGGTTATGTCTCCGGCTCGCCGGAAACCCATCGTCCGCTCATCGCGCGGCTTTGTCAGGCGGCCCAGGCGATCGCCTTTGCCCCGTCCTACCGGCTGGCGCCCGAGTTCGCTTTTCCAGCAGGGTTGCGCGACGGCATCGACGCCTATCGCTATCTCCTGCAGCGCAAGATTTCGCCGTCGTCAATCGTGCTGGCGGGCGATGCTGCCGGCGGCGGCCTCGCCTTCGCGTGTCTTCTCGCTATCCGCAATGCGGGCCTGCCCATGCCGGCGGCCTGCGCGGCGATGTCGCCCTGGGCCGATCTTTCGCTCTCCGGCTGGTCGATGCTGCAGAACGCCAGGAACGATGCGGCGCTGTCCTGGGAGCTGCTCTTCGTGAGCGCACGTCACTACCTGAAGAGGACGAGCCCGACCGATCCCTATGCCTCGCCCGTCTTTGCCGGCTTCCACGATTTCCCGCCCATCATGGTGCACGCGGGCAGCCTCGAGATCCTGCGCGACGATGCGAGCCGGATCGGCGAACGCGCCGCGGAGGCGGGCGTGCCCGTGAGCGTCGAGATTTACGACGGCATGCAGCACGTCTTCCAGGCGAGCCCGTACGTGCCGGAAGCGCGTGTGTCGCTCAATCGGATCGGACAGTTCATCCGCCAGCGCACGCCCGACAGGGAGCCGGTCGCGGCAGCAGCGGCGAATGGGTAAAGCGAAACGTTTTCTTTCTCAGCCCGTCATCACAAGGGGCCGCGCTTTTTCGCGGCATCCGGGTGACCCGATTTGACGCCGGAAAAATGGGTCGATTTAACCCTGACGCGCTTTGAAGCGGGGGTTTTTCTTGTTGATCACGTAGGAGCGGCCACGGCGGCGTATGACGCGGCAATCCTTGTCGCGCTTTTTGAGCGAGCGGAGCGAGTTGCGAATCTTCATGGCGGCTGACCGGAAAACCTTGGAAGCGCAAAAGAGGCGCGGAACCTAGTGGGGCCGATTTTGCCTGTCAACCCGCCTACGAATCTCATGATATTAACTGTCATGGCCCGCAAATGCGGACCACCCAGTTGGAACGAGTAGCGCGCCGATGCAGGAGCCTGAACTGTCTTCAAACCTTTTAAGTGCTCCGAAAAGTCACCCGGGTGGCCCGCATTTGCGGGCCATGACACGAGGGGGGTGGCGGGCGCTCCTGCCCGTGGTCCTTGCGGCCTCTGCGACCGCCTGCGCCACGACGGCCGCGCCGGCGACGGGGCCTCATATCCCTGCGGCCTATGCGCCCAATTCCGCCGCCGCGCAGGCGAGCGCGGCCGATCAGGCCGCCGACGCCAAGTTCGCCGCCTTCGTCCGGGATTTCCGCAGCGTCGCGCTCGCCCAGGGCATCAAGCCCGAGACCTATGACCGTTCGATGGCGGGGATCGCGCGCAACCCGCGCGTCGAGCAGGCCAATCTGCAGCAGCCGGAATTCGTGAAGCCCATCTGGGATTATCTCGACACGGCGGTATCGGACAAACGCGTGGCGACGGGCGCGCAGCTTCTCGCAGCCGACGCGCCGATGCTCGAGAAGATCCACGCGCGTTTCGGCGTGCCGCCCGAATATCTCGTCGCCATCTGGGGCGCCGAAAGCAATTACGGCGATGCCATGGGCCACTTCAACATGTTCGAAGCGCTGGCGACGCTCGCCTATGACGGCCCGCGCATGGATTTCGGCCGCAAGGAATTGATCGCGGCGATGAAGATGGAAGAGCGCGAGAATCTCGACCCCAAACAGATGACGTCGTCCTGGGCCGGTGCATTCGGACAGACGCAGTTCGTACCGTCGTCGTTTCTTGCGAACGCCGTCGACGAAGAGGGCAACGGCAGGATCGATCTCTGGCATTCGCCGGCCGATGCGCTCGCCTCGACCGCGTTCCTGCTGGCGAATGCCGGCTGGAAAGACGCGCAGCCCTGGGGTTTCGAAGTCACGCTGCCCGCGGGCTTCAACTACGGCGATGCCGACATCGACACGATCAAAACCGTCGCCGAATGGAAGAAGCTGGGCGTCCGCAAGGCGAACGGCGACGCGCTGACGGCGAACGACAAGCCGGCCGCCATCATCGTGCCCGCCGGCGCGCACGGACCGGCGTTCATGGTCTTCGACGATTTCAAGGTGGTCCTCAAATACAACAACGCGCAGAGCTACGCGCTCGCGGTGTGCCTCCTGGCCGATCGCATCAAGGGCGGCGGTCCCGTGATCGCAGCATGGCCGCGCGAAGAAACGCCGCTTACGCGCGACGAACGCATCGCCTTCCAGAACGATCTGAAGAAGCTGGGCTACGATCCGGGCGACATCGACGGCGTGCTGGGCCACAAGGTGCGCGCCGCAATCCGCGCCTTCCAGAAAGCCAATGGCATTCCGGCCGACGGCTTTGCGACGGAAGATCTTCTCGTCCGCCTGGAACGCGCGATCGCGGCGAAGGGGGGATAGGCCTGGCTGCATCCGGGCGGTCTCACGGCCTTGTGATCATCGATTTTTCAAGCCGAAGCCGCACGCAGCCTCGCGTGAATTGACGGCGTCCACTTGATAGTTTACTAATCGGTGAAGTGTTTGCCCTGGGGGGAGAAGACGCAGATCATGTCCGCAAGCCCAGTCTCGCGCCGCGCCTTGTTCGAGGCCGGAACCGGTGCCTTGGCAGGAACGGCTCTTTGGCTGGAATCATCCGGCGCGCTCGCATCGACGACGTCCGCGAACGAGGCGTTGATCCGCAGATGGTACGGGCTGTGGGCAACGGAAAAAAAGAACTGGAGTCCTTACGACGAAATCCTCGCGGACGACTTCACGTTCACGAGTCCCGCTCCTGACGACCATATCAGCAAGGCGGCTTTCAAGAAGAGCTGCTGGGAAACGCAGGTCAATTTCATCCGGGACTTCGACCTGGAAGTCGTGGCGGTCAAAGGCGACGAGGTGCTCGTAAAATATCTGTGCCGCACCCAGAACGGAAAAAGCTTCCGCAATGTGGAGTACTTCCGGCTGCGCGACGGCAAGATCGCCGCGCTGGAGTGCTATTTCGGCGGCAACATGACCTTCCCGTCGTCGGTGAGTGCGCAAAAGACCTGATCCGCCATCAACCAATCGGGCAGAGCGGCCGATCCAAACCGGCAACAAATGTTGCCGAACCTTTCCCTAACGGCGATTGATCAAACTGTGGTAGTGTTTCGGTATCGTCCGCGGGCTGTGTCCGTCGAAATCGTCTTTTGCTTTTCCGAATATGAAGGCTTCAATCAAGAGTCAAACGCTCGTCTTTATCGTCCGTAGGCAGATGAAAATCCCCCCTGCGTAGCCCTGTTCTTGTCCTTGGTCCCGACGGACGGAATGCGAGAAAGGCCCGTGCAATAAGGGCGAAATGAGCGCCGCGCGCGGGAGAAAAAATCTCACCCGCTGTTGATGTCCCTGTTACCAGGGATTCCGCGCAAGGCCGCTATTTCATCCCCGGCATCTTTTCGAACACCGTCGTCACACTCGGCGGCAGCATCGCCCAGTCGGGACGGCCGTGATTGAAGATCGCCATGGACGGCTTGAAGAGCGACGCGTCGTCGAGCGAGCCGGCGTAGATCGTGAACGAGTCCGACTGTCCCATGATGCCGCCGAACACGAGGCTCGAGCAGTTGGGGCAGAAATTGCGCGTGGACACGCCGCCGCGCGCGGCCGGCACCTCGAAGATTTTCGACGTACCGGTGAAACGGATCGCGCGCGCCGGAAAGCTCATGAAGGGAATGAAGCCCGAGCCGGAGGCTTTGCGGCAATCGCCGCAATAGCAATGCCCCATGTAAGAAGGCTCGCCCGTCGCTTCGTAGCGCAGCGCGCCGCAGAGACAGCCGCCGGCGTAACGCATCCTGGTGTCGCTCATTTCAATCCTCGCTTCGCTCATGCATTGGGGACTTGCGTCTCCGCGGTCTCTTCCACGACGTCGCTGTCGGGGGCGAGCGCGCCCGCATTCTTCAGATGCGGCGACAGCAGCGCATAGGCATACATCGCCGCCATCAGGACCGCACCGAAGACGTAGGGCGCGGCCGGCGAAATCCGGTAGAGCCCCGTCGCGATCATGGGGCCGAAGATGAAGCCCGCGCCGGCCGTGGCCCCGACGATGCCCGCGATCGCGCCCTGCTCGTCGGGCGTGACGGCCAGCGAGGCGGCCGCGGAATAGCCGGGCCGCACCATGCCGAAGCCGAGGCCCGAGATGATGAGCGCCACGACCAGCGGCCCGAACTGCCGGCTGATCACGAAAAGCGCGAAAGAGGCAAGCCCGATCACCGTGCCCCAGCGCATGAGCGCGCGCGCCGACATGTTGAAGCGCTGCACGATGACGAGCTGCGCGAACAGCGATGCGAGCGAGGACGCGACAAGCCCGATGCCCGTGTATTGCGGCGCTTCGGCGGGGCTGAAATGCAGCACGTCGATGACGAGATAGCCGACGGTCTGGATCGGCACCGCGCCGGCCGTGCTGATGCCCAATCCGAAGACGACGAAGGGCCAGATGCGCGGGTCATGCCATTTGAGCGGCTGCTTCTGGCGCTCGAGGCGCATGCGCGGTGCCGTGCGTTCGGGCAGGAAGTACCAGATGGCGGCCGCGCTCGCGACCGCGGCAGCGGCCGTGAAGTAGTACGGCGCGAGAAGGCCGAAGACGACGAGCGCGGAGCCGATCCCCGGGCCGATGGTGGTGCCGAGGCCGAAAGCCGCGCCGATGGTGGCGACGCCCTGCGTGCGTTCGGCGCGCGTCGTACGATCGGCGACATAGGCCTGCGCCGCGGGCGATGCACCCGAGCCGAAAAGACCGTAGAGCGAGCGCGACGCGATCATCAGCGGATAGGCGAAAGCGACGGCCATGACATGCACCATGGCGAGGCCGACAAAGCTCGCGAACAGCGCAAACGAAACGCCGAAGGCCATGAGGCCCAGCAGGATCATCGGCTTGCGGCCCAAGTGGTCGCTGCGTTTGCCCCAATAGGTGCTGGTGAACACCCAGATCGCGGCCGATGTGACGAAGGGCAGCGACGCCGCGAATTCGCTGAGTCCCAGCTCGCGCGCGATCGACGGCAGGATCGCGAACATCACCGACTGCCCGGCGCCGAGGCACATCAGGCTGAGGAAGAGGATAAGAAAAGCCCGTCGGCGCTCAGCCGGAGTCGTGACGGTCGCGAAGCTTTCGGGCGATGCGACGGCGCTTGCCCGATGTGCGGCGCGATCTTCCGGCGGGAGTTCTTCTGCGGCGGCCATGGGGCTCTCGGATCGGCGCCGAAACCACTCCAAGTGCCGCGCTGCGTCAAGCGGTCATTGCGGTTTCTTGAAGCGTATCTTGGCGCTGTCGCTGCGGCCTTCCGCGTCGACGACGGTGACTTGCGCGAAACCTTCGCCTTTCGGCGCGAAAAGCACGGGCTGGAAACGGTCGAAGGTCCCGAGCGGCTGGCCGTCGACCAGCCATGTGAGCGGCGCACGGCCGCCATCCGCCTTGAAGACGATGGTTTTCTCTTTGGCGTTGGGCGCGGGCAAAAGAACCGTCGCGCCGTTGGGCGGGAAGGCGATCGACGGCGGCGGCACGGTCGCTTCCTGCACGGCGGGTGCTTCGCTGGTGCGCGCGAATATCTGCAGATTGGGCGGGAGCTCCTCCGTCGAACGCACGAGGATCGTGCCGGGCGGCGGCGGCGGTGCGGGGCGCCTGTCGTCGGGCAGAAGCTCGAAAGTCTTGAGCAGGATGGGTGCCGCGGCTTCGCGGCCGATGCGGCCCGCACTCGGCGCGCCGTCGGCGCGGCCGACCCAGACGCCGACAGTGTAGTCGTTGGAGAAGCCGACCGACCATGCGTCGCGGAATCCGTACGACGTGCCGGTCTTGAAACCGATCGTGCGTTTGCGCGCGAGACCCTGTCCCATCGCCCAGCCTTCGGGCAGCGACACGCCGTCGAGGATGTCGCGCAGATACCACGCGGCCGGCGCCCCGAAGAGACGATGGCCGTCGCCCGGCGGCGCATCGGCGAGCATGCGCAGCGGCCGCGCTACACCACCTTCGGCGATGCCGGCATAAAGCATGGTGATGTCGGCCAGACTGATGCCGAGGCCACCGAGCGCGATGGGAAGGCTCGGCGCCGTATCCTTCGTCGGATAGGCCAAATGCGCACCGGCGTTTTCCAGCGCCAGCGAAAACCGCAATGGTCCGATGCGGTCGAGCACCGTCACGGCCGGCACGTTGAGGGACATGCGCAGCGCCTCCGCAGCCGTCACCGCGCCCTGGAACGAGCCTTCGAAATCGCGCGGTGCGTAATCGCCGAAATTCATCGGCTCGTCTTCCATGCGGCTCGCCGGATGCAGGATGAGATCGTCGAAGGCGAGGCCGTAGATGAACGGCTTGAGCGCCGAACCCGGCGAGCGCGGGCGCGCGGCCAGATCGATCTGTCCCGAGCGGCCCCAATAATCGGTGCCGCCGATATAGGCGAGGACGTTGCGGGCCCTGTTTTCGATGACGACGATGGCAAGGCTGCCGCCGTCTTCGAGATAGGCGCGTTCGCGCACCGCCATGCGTTCGACCGCGCTCTGCAGCGAGGCGTCGAGCGTGGTGACGAGCAAGGTCGCAGTGGGATTGGCGCGCTTCAGATGTTGCGCCAGATGCGGGGCTGCGAGCGGCATGGCCAAGCGCATCGAGGCGACGCCTTCCTTGCGCGCCACGGTTGCGTCGCCCGGCGTCACGACACCTTCCTCGACCATGCGTGCCAGCACCTTGTCGCGGCCCTTGATGGCGGCGAGGCCGTGACGATCCGGGCGGTCCTTCGCGGGCGATTGCGGCAGCGCGACGAGCAATGCGGCTTCGGAGAGATCGAGCGCGGAGGGTCGCTTGCCGAAATAGGCCAGCGAAGCGGCGCGCACACCTTCGAGATTGCCGCCGAACGGCGCCAGCGTGAGGTAGATCGAGAGGATCTCGTCTTTCGAATAGCGCTCTTCAAGTTGCACCGCGCGCACCATCTGGATGAGCTTGGCGCCGATCCCGCGCGGCCTGGGCTCCAGAAGGCGCGCCGCCTGCATGGTGAGCGTCGAACCGCCGGAGACGATGCGGCCCGCATGGCCGAACTGAAGCGCGGCGCGCACCAGCGCAAACGGATCGACGCCCCAATGCGACGCGAAACGCTTGTCCTCGTAGGCTTCGAGCAGTTTCAGATAGCGCGGATTGACGTCGGCGACTGTCGTCTTCAGCCGCCAATAGCCGTCCTTCGAGAGAAAGGGCCTGAGCAACACGCCATGGCGGTCGACGACTTCCGGCGAGACGGCACGGTAGCGCGACATGTCGGGTGGGAAGGCGATGTCGGCGATGGCGAAGAGAAGGATGAAGGTGAAGGCGACGCTGACCGCGATGATGGCGCGCTTATGTCTGTCAACGCTGCGCCGAATTTTTGAGAGATCGTATGTCATAGAGATGCGGACGGGACGTCCGCGGTCCCGGAGAAGTCATCGAGTTCGTACAGAGTCTTCATGGCGGATCCACACAAACTCGCTGATTTTCCAGAACGAAGGCTTCACCGGGACCGCGGGCGTCTCGCCCGCATCGCAAAATCTGCTCCGCCGTGCGGGATCATTTCACGTCTAATATCCCCATCGTCGTCCTTGCGTGCACGCTCGGCGTGTACATGTCCTCGACGACGCCGGCCGGCATCACGAAGCTGCCTTGCGTCACGGCGCGCGCGATGTAGGCGAGGCGGAAGCTGGGCGGCGGGGGAAGCGGCTTCTTCGGATCGGGCTTGTCCTGGTATTGCGAGCCGATATCGAAGGCGGCGACGAAACGGTCGTCGCGTGCGTCTTCCAAATTCACGTCGCTCAGCTTGTCGAGCCACGGATAGGCCTTGGCGTCGTCGCCCGCGATCGGCATTTCGATCTCGAGACCCGCCGGCAGAAGGTCGAGCGACGCCATGTGGTGCAGATAAGGTGTCTCCATCTGGCCTTCGAGCACGATCATCACGCGGTCGTTCTGGTGCAGGTTGGCGAGATCGGCCGGCTGGCCGCTGAGCGTCCACACCGTCTTCTTAAGTGTAAGTCCGTTGGCTTCCGCAGGCTGCGGCGTCAACGGCGTGCCCTGCACCGAGGTCTCGCGCCAAACGCCCGCGTCGCCCGCGTTGGTGAGCGTGATTCCGGCGTTGAGCGCGCCATAGGACGGCACGAGACGCACGGCGCCGTCGCGCGGCTGCGCAGGTTTGCCGTTGACGAGCACGTTGAGCGGCGTCTTCTGACGCGTCAGCTGATATGCCGCGCGCAGCATCCACGCCTTTTCCTGCGTCGTCGTGGCGTTGAGGCCCATGTTGACCGTGCTGACGCGCTGCATCAGTGCGGGCACGATTTCCGCATCGCCGCCTTCCATGGCGAGCGCCGTAGTTCCTGCGAGGTCGCGAATATACGAGCCGTAGTCGTCGGTCGAATAGGTGACGGGATTGGCAGCCATGATGATGTCGCGTGCGCGGCCGAAGGCATAGGTCGCCCGCGAACGGTCGCCGGCCTGCGCCGCCGCGGCGCCCGTGAGTGCCGCTGCGATGGCCGTGTTCCAGTCGCCGCCGCGCGTGTCGCTGAAGTAGCGCAGGTCGCTCAAGTTCACCTGGCCCATGCGCGCGAGCACATAGAAGGAATAGGCGCGGACGTCGTCGTCGTTCGAGTCCGACGTCGATTGCTGACGCAGCCATTGCGCGCCGCGCTTCAGCGCATCGTTGGGCACGACGAAGCCCTTCTGTTTCGCCTGCGCCAGGAAATCGAGCGCGAAGACGGAGAGCCACGGATCGGCGTCCGAGCCCGGACCCCACATGCCGAAATCGCCGGCAAAATTCTGCATGTCGAGCACGTTGTCGACGGAATCCTGCAGGCGCTGCGGCAGCGACTGATCCCTGGTGATGCCCGCCAGTCCCGCCAGATCGTTGAAGTAGAGAAGCGGCATGGCGCGGCTCGTCGTCTGCTCGACGCAGCCATAGGGATATTTGTCGAGCCAGCGCAACAGGCCCGGCACGTCGCTGTAGCCGTGCGACGCCGAGACGTTCAGTGCAGCCACCAGCGTTTGCGGCACCACGTCGGCCACGAGCGCACGGTTGGCGACGAAGCTCTGATGCGGTCCCAGAGGCTCAATGTCGTCGCGCACGAGATCGAGCTGCGGCGCGCGCACTTCGATCTGCCACGAACGCCGCACCTTGTAGCCGTTCGGTCCGGTGAGCGCGAGCCCGATGTTGGCAATGCCGAGATCGCGGCCGTCGAGCACGAAGGGCACGAGCGCGCGTTGTCCGCGTGCGAGCGTGCGCGTCTCGGAATGCGTGGCGCCATTGTCGAAGCTGAGCGGGCCGGACGTCGTGATCGTCGCCGTGTACGCGCCGGCGGCGCCTTCGACATTGTTGAGGTCGAGCGAGGACGAGGCCTTGTCTCCCGGCGCCAGGAAGCGCGGCAGGATCAACTCCGCCACCACGGGATCACGCACGGTGAGCGGACGGGAGGCCGCGCCCACCTTCTTGTCGCTCACGACAACGGCCATCAGGCGGAGCTCGCCGTTGAAGTCGGGGATGTCGAGCGGCACCTGCGCCATGCCGCCGGCACCCACCTTCACGAGGCCGGAGAACAGCGCGACGGTTTTCGTCGGTACGACGGCGAGGGGACGTCCGCCCAGATTGTCGCCGCCTTCGCGCAGGGATCCGATCGCGCCTTTTTCCGCCTTGATCAGCCGGCCGTAATCGTCATGCATGCCGACGCCCAGCCGGCGCTTGCCGAAATAGAAGCCGACCGGATCGGGCGACTTGAAATCGGTGAGCTGCAGGATGCCTTCGTCAACGGCGGCGAGCGTGAGATAGGCGCTCTCGCCGCTGTCCAGTCCTTTGACGATGACGGGAATGGTGATGCGCTGGCGCGGCGTAACCTTGTTGGGTCCGCCGATCAGGGGCGTCAGCGTGCGCTCGGAATTGTCGACGCCCAGCCAGGCCACGCCGATGGAGCGCACCGGCTCGCGGCCCGTCGCCTCGTTGAGCGGGCGATAATCCGTCACGAGCACGTAAGCGCCCGCGCCCCAGTCCGCCGAAACCGGAACGTCGATGCTGGCGCCGCTCGCCGGCGCGTCGATCAGTTTCGAGGAATAGATGCGATCGCCAGCGACGACGACGAGCGCCTGCCCGTCGGCTGCGGGCTTGATCGAGATGTGCGCGGTTTCACCGGGCTTGTAAGACGGCTTGTCCGCCGCAACGGGAATGCGGTCCGGTCTGTCGCCCGCGGCGCTCGCTGCCCATCCGGAATAGAAGCGGTAGGAACTCGCCGCTTTCGATTTGGGATCGGTGATAGTGAGGCGATAGGTACCCCAGGGGAAATTCTGCGCGAGCTTCGCGGGCGCGCCCGCGCCGATATCGATGGTGCCGCTGGTGATGAGGCGGTCGCGCGTCGTGGACTCGTATTTCCACTGGCTTTGCTGGTCCTGGAACCACTGATAGGTCGTGACTTCTTTCACCCATGTGTAGTTCAGGTGCTGGAGCGCGATGCGTTTGCCCGAACCGTCGACGGCAATCGCCTCGAAGCCCGCGCGTGCATTTTCGGCGACGGAGTTGTCCTGGAAATCGGCGCTGATGCCGATCGCCGCATCGCGCGTGCGGAGCGGGATCTCGGCGGTCTTGTCGGTCGTGCGCCCGCCCGGCTCATGGATCGAGACCTTGGCGATGACTTTCAGAGGCAGCGTCGTGTCGGCAACGTCGCCGATGGTGGCGGTTGCCACCGTCACGCCCATGCCATCCGTGTTGGGCACGTTCAGCGTCACCGTCACATCGGAGAAGCTGTCGTCCATCCGCCCGAAATGATAGGTTGCGTACTGCGGGTAGGGATTGGGATCCGTCGTGATGCGCGCTTCGCCTTCGCCCGAAAGTCCCGACGCCGGCGCGCCGTAAAGGAACCGGCTTTCCGTGCGGATGTGCATGTCCATGTTGGGATGCAGCACGGTTTCCTGCGGCGTGAGCGTCACCTTCAGGCGCTGCGGCACGAAATCGGCGACGTCGAACTGCACGCGGCCGATGGCGTCGCCTTTGGGATCGATATAGGCGGCGATCTGCCAGCGTCCGTGCGGCGCGGTTTTCTTGAGTGCCAGCGACCAGGTCGTCGTGCCCGCCATCAGCGACGCGCCGGCGATCGTCGTGCGCGAAAATTCCACACCGTCGGGACGCTGGGCCACGAGTGTCAGCGGCGCATTGACGGCGGCACCGACCTTGTCGCGCAAGGTGGCGACCGACTGCACGGTCTCGCCGGGGCGATAGACGCCACGCTCGGTGTAGAGAAAGGCATCGACGGGACCGGGCGAAGGCCTGCCGCCCACGCCGCGGTCGGTCAGGTCGAAGGCCGGACGGCGCAGATCGAGGAAACTGAAATCGCCGCCGGTGCCGTAGGCCATGACGACAACCGGCTCGTCGCCGCCCGTCGCCTTGAACAGGCCTGGATCGAAATCGGCGCGGCCGTCGCTGTTGGTGGTGACCGTCGCCAGCACGTTGTTGTCGCGCGCCACCAGCGTCAGCTTCACGTTGCCGAGCGGTTTCGCGGTCGCATAGGAACGTGCGAAGACGGAAAGCCCGTCGGCGCCCTGGAAGGTGGTCAGCCCCATGTCGGAATCGATCACCCATTGCGCGGCGCGCTCGCTGCTGTCGTCGTCGGAGTCGTCGTCCTTGGCCTTCGCCGCGTCGCGCGCGATGAGGACATAGGCGCCCGGCGGCTTGTTCTTCAGGATGTCGCGGATCGGGATCAGCGTGACGACGGAATCGTTCTTGACGTTGGCGACGTCCATCGTGCCGGAGAAGACGACGGCGCCCTGGCTGTTTTCGAGCTGCGTCTGGTCGTAGGAATAAAGCGTCGTTTGATCGACCGTCCCGCTTTCGATCTGCGACAGCAGACGATCGCCGACATGAACGACCTTGATCTTCAGCTTGTCGATGTTGACGGTCGTGACCGGCACGCCCTCGGCATTGTCGCGCGGCAGGATGATGCCGCCCGAGAAGCGCACCAGCGCGGGTTTGTCGCGCAATTCGACGGGAACGGTTTCGGCTTCCGTGAGCTTCGCGCCGCCGGCCGACGGCAGGCCAGCCTTCAGCGTCACGGTGTAGGTCTGGTTGAAGCTCAAGCCGCTGATGCAGAGGCGCTGGTCGACGGGGCGCACGACGATGCGCGTCTGCGGGTCGATCGAAAGATAGTCCTCGTAGTGCGTCTTGCCGCTGACATCGAGGTTCCGCGAGAAGGCGAGGCAGGCTTCGGCCTGCGGCTTGGTCGTGTCGATGTCGAGACGCGTGAAGGCGAACTCGCCGCCCGGCATGCCGAGCTCGGTGTGCGCCGCGCCGGTGACGGTCTGGAAGCCGCTGGCGATGCGCGCGAAGAATCCGCCGCTTCCGCCTTTGCGCTCACCCAGGAAATAGAGACCGCCCAGAACGATGACGAGGGCAGCCGCGATGGCGCCCCCGATCAGGAAAACCCGCCGAATCATTTTCCCCTCCCAGACGCTCGAAGAGCGCTGCCGAAAACAGCCTAGCCCGCGCGTCGGCTATCGGCAATGAAGGGATATTCGAACGCGATTTCGGCAACACAATGACGTGTTTGTGCGCTGTGCGAATTTATTGCGGCGCGATCGCCGTTTCGCAGGCGAGCAAGTCGAAGTTCCGGACACGCCTGTCCAATCTTCGACCGTCGCCTCGTACCGTCAGAACCCGGTGGGACCGACAGCACCGATCCATCGGATGACCTTCGTGGGATCAGCCGGATCCATGTAGAAGAAGTGGGACATCGTCGGCCGCACCGGCGCCAGTTTGGGATCGTCGAACTTCATCGCGACCTTGCCGTGGAAAACCTTGAGCTGGGGGCTGTCCCAATACTCGACGACGTCGTGATGCGCGGTGAATCCCGTGTCGATGAACTCGCGCAGGTTCCGGCGGATCGCTTCGCGTCCATGCCAGTCGGCGACGCCGAGATTGCAGACTGCGTTCTCGGCGAAGCAGTCGAAGCCTTTGCCGAAGGTTTTGTCGTCGATTTCCTTCCACATCGCGAGCAGCCATTCCGGCGCTGCGGTCTTCGTGAAGGTGGTGCTGGTCATGTCGTCCTCCTGGTTTCGCGAGGAGCGGCACCGACGCCGCTCCATGCGATCTATGTAGGAAGTCAGGCTTCGGCAGGAGCGCCAATCGGGCCTCGATTCCTGCCAATTTGCTCCGGCAGGGCAGGGCAGGGGCGCTGAACTCCAACTTTCGGGCGCGTTTGGCGTTCTACTTCGACGTCATCCTAATTGTCTGGAGCCACGTCGCTATCAGGTCGGGCCAGTGCGTGATCGCCAGCTCGGTGCGCCGCAAACCGAACGCGTGCCCGCCCTGTGCGTACAAATGCATCTCCGCCGGCACGCCGGCTTTTGCCAGTGCAGCGTAGTAGACTAGGCATTCGTGCACGGGGTCGATGTGAGCGTCTTCTGCCTGCACCAAGAATGTGGGGGGTGTTTCGCTGGAGGCGGGAACATTCGGATTCAGACTGTCGTTATCGGTCGCGAGATGCCCCGGATAGACAAGCGCGGCAAAATCCGGGCGGGCGCTCTCTTTGTCGGCATCGTCTACGGATGTGTAAAGGCGTTGCTTATACTTCGTGCTGATCTCGGCGGCGAGGTATCCGCCGGCCGAAAACCCCATGACGCCGGTCTTGTGCGGGTCGATGTGCCATTCCTTGGCGTGAAGGCGCACAAGCCCCATGGTTCTTTGCAAATCCTCTAACGACCGCGTCGGTGTCACGAAATCGTCGACGGGATGACAATCGCATCGCCAATCATAGGGTTCACTCGGGACGCGATACTTCAACAGAATGCAAGTGATGCCTTGGATGTCAGCCAGTCGCAGACTTCGGTGCCTTCGAGGTCGATAGCCAGAATCTGGAAGCCGCCGCCGGGAAGCACCACGACCGCAGCCCCGGTGTTCTTCCCCTCTGGTGCATAGACCGTCATCGTGGGTCGCGTCACGTTGCTGACCCACGTATATGGTTTGCCTGCAACCAATCCCCCCGGCCCTTTGGTTTCCGGTCCCGCAACTGGGTGCGCATCAGGTGCCACTCCCGGCCAGATCGGTATCTGGGTGTGCCCGGAAGAGGGCTGCCAAGGGGCTGCCGACGGGGGCTGCCAGCTTCTGCATGCGCGAGGCCGTTGCCCAGGGCTGCGACGCAAATGAGGGCGAAGAGACGCGTCATAACGGTCCGGGGAAATCAGCCAGCCGAAGCACCATTGCGCTGCGCCACGCAAATGTCAGCTATCCGCATTCTCGATATTGAAGATAAATTTCGCGATTGACGATAACGCACGCCGTCCAGTCGCCGCGACGTTCGCGTTGGTGACATCCGATACGACTTCGGCAACAATTATTTCGATCGCCCGATTCTGGTGGGGTTGGTTGGCGTCTGTTCCTGAGTCGAACAACCGCAAGAGACCCATATGTCAGAACCCAGACAATCGCTTCCGCTTGGCTCGTTCGTCGTGATCGCCGTCATTGTCGGCGTGATCGCGGCGGCTTTCGCCTACACCGCCGGATGGTTTTCGCCCGCGCGAATCACTCCGGCAAAGCTTGTCGATGCCTTCACGCCGCCGGGGGCCAGGCCGCCGCTCGGCCATCGCCGCAATCATGCCAAAGGCATCTGCTTCACCGGCGTCTTCGAGGCGAACGGCGCCGGTTCCGAACTTTCGCGGGCCGAAGTTTTCAAGAGCGGTAGCTATCCGGTTCTCGGGCGCTTCAATCTCGCCACGACCAATCCGGATGCCGCGGATGCGACGGTGCGCGTGCGCGGCTTGGGGATACGGATTACGACGCCGGACGGACAGCAATGGCGCAGCGCCATGATCGATGCGCCGTTCTTTCTCGTCTCGACGCCGCAGGCCTTCTACGAAATGCTGCGCGCCTCGGGCGCCAAGGATCCGAACGCGATGAAGGCTTTTGCCGCGGCGCATCCGGAGTTCGCACGGTTCGGCGCCTGGGCCAAGAGCGCGCCGTGGACGGCGAGCTACGCCGAAGAACGCTACAACGGCCTCAACAGCTTCATCTTCACCAACAGTTTCGGCAAAGCGCATGCGGTGCGCTGGTCGCTGGTGCCGGAGGCTGCACCGGTCGCCGTTTCGCCTGCCGATCTCGCCAAGCGCGGGCCCGATTTCCTGGAGCAGGACATTGCGCAACGGGTCGCCGGCGCGCCGCAGCGTTGGACGTTGGTCCTCACCGTCGCCGGGCCCGGCGATCCCACAAGCGATCCGAGCAAGGCCTGGCCGAGTGACCGCCGCGCCGTCGCCGCCGGCACGCTGGTCGTGCAGCAGATCGAGGCCGAGCGGAACGGCCCCTGCCGCGACATCAATTTCGATCCAACCGTCCTGCCCGTTGGAATAAGAACGTCGGACGATCCGTTCCCGGCGGCGCGGTCGGCGGCCTATTCGGTGTCGTTCAATCGCCGCACGGCCGAGGCTGCCCATTATCCCCGAACCGTGACGGGAGGCGCGCCATGATCCGCCGCTTCACGCCATGGCAGCGCGTGCTGCACTGGCTGATGGCCATCCTGATCCTGTCGATGTTTTTCATCGGCGTCGGCATGGTGTCGACCATTACGCCGCGCTATCTGACGCTCGTGTCCATCCATAAGCCGCTCGGCATCGCCATTCTCGTGCTGGCGTTGATCCGTCTGGTGCTGCGCTTGCGCGACGGCGCGCCCGCGTTGCCGGCCGACTTGCCCGAGCCGATGAAGCTCGCGGCCATTCTTTCGCATTATCTGTTGTACGCGCTGTTCATCGCCATGCCGCTGATCGGCTGGGGCATGCTGTCGGCGGCGTCCTATCCCGTTGTCTTATGGGGAGGTTGGCATCTGCCGCCGATCCTGCCTCCGAGCGACTGGCTTCACACGGTCCTCTGGAACGCCCATTTCTATCTCGCCTTCGCGTTCTTCGCCTTGGTGCTGCTGCACATCGCTGCCGCGCTTTTTCATGCGCTTGTCCGGCGCGATGGCGTCTTCCAGACGATGGCGTCCTTAGCGGGCAGCGAAGACGGCGATTAGCATCCGCGCCAGCTTCCGTGAAAGCCGAACGGCACCCGCCGCGGCAGTTTGGCGGTGGCGATCGGCCCTGCTTCGACGTTTTGCGCGTCGAGTACGAGAAGGTCGCTGCGGTTTTCGTGTGCACGATAGACGACGGCGAGAAGGAAGCCATCACCCTCTTCCGCTCTCGCAGATCGTTCAACGAACACGGGTTCGGAGGTGACGTCGCCCGGCGGCAGGACGAACGCCGCGCGACGGCCGGTCGAAAGATCGATATGGGCAATCGCATCGAAGCGGACATCGGGTTCGTTGGTCGAGCGCGCCGCGAACCAGCCGTGGCGGTAGGAAAGTCCCGCACGCCGTTCGTCGAAGCGCGGGAATTCGCCGGATATGTCGTCCAGCGTTTCGCGCTTGATGGTGTCGGTGTTGCCGGCGAGGTCGAAGGTCCAGCGGCGCAGGATGGCGCGCGCGGGTGCGCCTGCCGAGCCGTCGGCGTTCGGGAAGAGCGGAGCGTTGGGATATTCCATCACGTCGGCGATCACGCGGCTTCCCGCTTCCCACGCGTTCATCACGTGGAAGACGTAGTTCGCATCCGTCGTGAACCAGCGGACGGTGTCGATGCCGGCGTTGCGCGCCATGACGCCGACGCGCGCGCCCTTCTGCGGCTCCCAGGCGACCGGGGGCAGGCCGTTCATCGCGCGCTCGAGACTCAGAGTCAGCGGCAGGATCGGGAAGAGCACATGATTCTGCGTCACGATGAAATCGTGGACCATGCTCGCGAACGGCGCCTGGAAGAGATCGCGACGCGTCACGTGTCCGGTCTTGTCCACGACGCCATAGACCATGCCCGCCGACAGCGGCACCTGGCCCACGCCGTAGCCGAAGAAGAGCATTTCGCCCGTCTCGGGATCGATCTTGGGATGCGCTGTGAAGCGTCCGGCCTCACCCGCGTAAGTCTCATAGCCTCCGGGATCGAGCGTCGCGGGATCGACGGCAAAAGGCTCGTGCGCTTCTTCCAGCGCAAGCAGCTTACCGGCGTGCGAGACGATGTTGGTGTTGGCGGTGCCGCCGATATGGCCGATGACGGAGGGATCGGTGGTCGCGGGATTGCCCCAGCTTCCGAACAGCGCCTTGCCGGCCTTGTGCTCCACGTCCCATTTGGGCGTGCGGATGAAGCGGTTGCGATAGGAGACTTTGCCGTCGGCGATGAAAAAGGCATGCAGCATCCCGTCGCCCAGGAACCAGTGATAATTGTCGTCGCGCGGCGGGAATTGCGGGTTCGGGCCGTTTCTGTAAAGCGCGCCGGCGAGGTCGTGCGGCAGCGCGCCTTCCATCGGCAACTCCGCGAAATCGTCTTCGCTCGAAAGCGGGGCGAAATTTCCCGAGAGATAAGGATTGCTGCGAACGGCCACATTCATGACATCCTCCTGATGTTTTTTACATTGTAAATTTATAGTGTAAGCGATAGACCTTGGCAAGCCGCTTCGCAAGGTCCTCCATGCCGCGTCCTTTGTCCCAGCCCGAGATCGATGAATTCCGCGACAAGCTCTGCGATGCAGCCGCCAGGCTCTTCGCCAGGCACGGGCGCGACGGCTTCACGCTCAGGGCGCTGACGGCGGAATTGGGCGTCAGCCCGATGACACCCTACCGCTATTTCAAGGACAAGGACGACATCCTGGCGGCCGTGCGTGCCCGCGCCTTCGACCGGTTCGCGGACACGCTCGAAAAAGCCTTTGCCGGTGAAGGTCCTACGCTCGAGCGCACGATGCGTGTGGGCGACGCCTATATCCGCTTCGCCTTCGAGGAGCCGGACTCCTACCGGCTGATGTTCGATCTCACGCAGCCGGGCGAGGAGAACTATACCGATCTTGTCCGTGCCGCGACGCGCGCCCGCCGCACAATGACGGAGCATGTCCGGAGTCTCATCGCCGAAGACGTCTTCCAAGGCGATCCCGTCGTCATCGGCCATGTGTTCTGGGCGGCCACGCATGGCGCTATCGTGCTGCAGATGGCCGGCAAGCTCGACTGCGATTTCGGCCGCATCCGGGAGGCGACCATGCGGGCCCTCTATCGCGGCTTCGCTCCGGCCTGAAAAGCAAAAATCTTTCAGAGGGTTAGGTTTGCGGGCGCCCTTCCGGCCGAAATCCGCATCCCAGATTTGGGCCGCAAAGGCCGATCTGTGCGTTGCCAAGACGTGCAAAAAGCACGGGGGTATTGCGCAAATTGCATAGATGACTGCCTTGGCAATGGTTGCTCAAGCAACTAAATGGCTGCGCGTGGCTAAGAACATTCACTATCGGGTCAAGGATTTCCGCGCCGAGATTTGCATCGGCTACCTGATCAGCCGTGTCTATGCGGAGAACCGCGCGCTGCTCGAAGCGCAGTTCGAGGGTGAAGACATCAGTTTCACCCAATGGCGCGTCTTGATGTGCCTGCGCGACGAGATCGCCAACACCTGCGCCGACATTTCGCGCGAACTCGCGCACGATAAGGGGTCGATGACGCGGATCGTCGATCAGCTGGAAGCTTGCGGCTTCATCCAGCGCCGGCGCGACAAGGATGATCGTCGTCTCGTGTTTCTGACGCTGACGCCGTCGGGACGCGCCGCCGTCAACCGGCTCGTTCCAAAGCTCGTCAACTTTTATAATGACCTTTTAGAGGGTTTTTCCCCAGAAGACGTGCAGCTCTTGACGCAATTGCTGACCCGGCTCAGAGCTGCATTGAAGGCGGGCGACACGGTGTCGGCGACGCGCGAAGGAGCGCGGGTGTCATGAAGCGCGCTCTCGCCATGCTGCCGCTTGCCGTTTTGCTGACCGCTTGCGTGCCGGACGGCATCGTCCCGCAACAGACGCAGATCCCCGCCAATACGCTCGGCCTCGGCAGCGAGCCCGCGCCCAGGATCGACACGGGCTGGTGGACGGGTCTGGGCGATCCGCAGCTCGACCGGCTGATGGGCGAAGCGCTCGCACACAATCCCACGCTCGGCGAAGCGCTGGCGCGCCTGCGTGCCGCCAAGGCGGGCATGGAAGAGGCCAACGCGCAGCTCTATCCGCGTCTCGATTTCAACGCGCAGGACGAATACACGAAGTTCAGCGACATCTACATCATTCCGCCGCCCTACGCCGGCACGTGGCGCTGGTTCGGCACGATCGAAGGCGATCTGTCGTGGAATATCGACTTCTGGGGCAAGCAGGCCGCCGCGCTCGATAAGGCCAAGTCGCTGCAGGATGCTTCGCGGCTGGACTACGGCGCGGCGCGCCTTGCCATCTCCGGCGCCGTCGTGCAGGCCTATGTCAATCTCGACCGCGCCTACAAACTCGCCGACATTGCCGCACAGACCGAGCATGACCGCGCCGGCACTGTCACGTTGACGAAGCGGCGCGTCACCGACGGCATCGACAGCCAGGTCGAAGAGCAGGAAGCCGAAGCGCTGCTCGCGCAGGCAAGCCAGGCGCGCGTGGCTGCGGACAGCGAACGCGACATCATGGTGCATGCACTGGCGGCGCTCATCGGCCGCGGCGCGGATGCCTACAGCGGGATCGGAAAACCTTCGCTCAAACTCGATGCGGCGCTGCCGCTGCCGGATGTGCTGCCGGCAGACCTTCTTTCGCGCCGGCCCGACATCCTGGCGGCACAAGCGCGCATCGACGCGGCGCTTGCGGGTCGCAAAGTGGCCAAGGCCGCATTCTATCCTGATGTCAATCTCCTGGCTTCGGCGGGGTGGGCCGCCATCGGTCTTGCTCCCGTTTTCAGCGCAGTATCGACGCAATATGGCGCGGGGCCCGCGATCCACCTGCCGTTGTTCGATGCGGGCGAGCTGCGCGCGCAATATTCCGGCGCCGTCGCCGACATCGACTTCTCGGTCGCCGACTACAACGGCACGCTGGCGGGTGCGGTACAGGAGGCTTCGGACGCGCTGACGCGGATCCGCTCGCTCCAGGCCCAGCGCGTCGAGCACGAGCGCGAGCTCAAGGCCGCCGAAAATGCCTTCCATCTTGCGGAGACGCGTTATCGCACCGGGCTGTCTAATCAGATCACGCTGCTGGATGCGGAGAACACCGTCTTCAGCGCACGCGAAGGCGAAGTCTCGTTAGCGTCCGACAGTGCAATCCAACGCGTCACGCTGCTCCTCGCCGTGGGCGGCGATTTCCAGCCTCCGGCTTCCATGACGACGACGGCGTCCCGTTAAGGCGCGCTTTCTGAGGGAACCTTCATGAGCGAAACAACTTCTCTGTCCGGTCGATTTTCGCAGGCGAGCCCGCGCCAGCGCTGGCTTGGAGTCGTGGCCGTCGTCGTGATTCTCGCGGCGCTCGCCTACGGCGCCTACTACCTGCTTTACGCGCGCTACTTCGAATCGACCGACGATGCCTACGTCAGCGGCGACACCGCCATGATCAACAGCCGCACCGAAGGCACCATTCTTGCCATTCATGCCAACAACACCCAGTGGGTGCGGCGGGGACAGCTTCTCGTCGAGCTCGATCCATTGCCGGCCCAAGTGGCCATGCAGGCGGCGGAAGCCGACCTCGCCAACACGGCGCGCAATGTGCGCGCGCTGTTCGAGAAGGCCGACGAGCAGCGGGCGCAGCTGGCGCAGGCGCAGGCGCTGCTGGCGCAAAGACAATCCGACTACAAACGTCGCGCGGCGGCGGTCGGCGACGGTGCAGTGTCCGCGGAAGACCTCTCCGATGCCCGGCACGTGCTCGACCAGGCCGCCGCCGCCGCGACGGCCGCCAACAATGCTCTCAATCAGACGGTGGCGCAGATCCAGGGCACGAATGTCGCCAACAATCCGCAGGTGCTCGCCGCCGAGGCGCGGCTGCGCAATGCCGCGATCAATCTTTTCTATACGCGCTTGACGGCACCGATCGACGGCGTCGTGGCGCAGCGCAGCGCCGGCGTGGGCGACCAGGTCACCCCGGGGACGCCGCTGATGGCCGTGGTGCCGCTCGCCACGGTCTGGGTGGACGCCAATTTCAAGGAGGTCCAGCTGCGCCACATGCGCATCGGCCAGGCTGCGACGGTGACGGCCGACATCTACGGCTCGAGCGTGACCTATCACGGCCATGTGGCCGGGCTTGCCGCCGGCAGCGGCGACGCCTTTGCGCTCCTTCCGCCGCAAAACGCGTCGGGCAACTGGATCAAGATCGTGCAGCGGCTGCCTGTGCGCATCGAATTCGACAAAGGTGAGTTGCAGAAACATCCGCTGCGCATCGGCCTTTCGACCTCCATAAGCGTGGACACACGCGACCAGTCGGGGCCGCTGTTGAGCGAGACGGTGCGGCCGCCCGAGCCCGAGGACTCCACGGGACGCATCAGCATCGTCCATGCCAACGCCCTGATCGCGAGCATCGTCGCCGCCAATGGCGGCGGAAAGGCGGAGCTGTCTCCGTGAGCCAGGCCGGTTCGACCGCGCCGATGACGGGCGCTCCGCTCGCGATCGCGTCGATCGCGCTGGCGCTCGGCACCTTCATGCAGGTGCTGGACACGACCATCGCCAATGTCGCGCTGCCGACGATAGCCGGCTATCTGGGCGTCAGTGCCGATCAGGGAACGTGGATCATCACGGCTTTCGCGGCCGCCAACGGCGTCTCCGTGCCGATCACCGGCTGGTTGATGGGCCGCTACGGCATTGTCCGCACCTTCGTGCTTTCCGTCGTGTTCTTCACGATCGCATCGTTCCTTTGCGGCATCGCCTGGAGCCTCAGTTCTCTCGTCATATTCCGCGTGCTGCAGGGTGCCGTCTCGGGCCCGATGATTCCCGGCTCGCAGGCGCTGCTCATTTCGATCTTCCCGGCGGAAAAACGATCGACCGCGCTCGGCATCTGGTCGCTGACGACGCTGGTTGCGCCGATCTGCGGGCCGATCCTGGGCGGCTACATCTCCTACAACTATCCCTGGAGCTGGATTTTTTACATCAATGTGCCGGTCGGCGCCGTCAGTGCGTTCCTTTGCTGGCGTTTTCTCAAACATCGCGAATCGCCCAAGCGGCAATTGCCGATCGACGTCGTAGGACTCGGGCTGCTTGCGGTCTGGGTCGGCACGCTTCAGATCATGCTCGACGAGGGCAAGGACTGGGACTGGTTCAACTCGAACGCCATCATCGCGCTGGCGCTGGTTTCCGGGATCACCTTCATCGTGTTCATCATCTGGGAGCTCACCGACAAGCATCCGGTCGTCGATCTGACGCTTTTCAAGAAGCGCAATTTCAGGCTGGGTACGATCGCCTTCTGTCTCGGCTATGCGGTCTTCTTCGGCAACCTCGTTCTTTATCCGCTTTGGCTCCAGGTCAACCTCAACTACACGGCCACCTGGGCGGGGCTCGTCCTGGCGCCAAGCGGCGTCGTCGCGGTGGTCCTGACACCCATCGCCGCGCGCCTGATGAGCCGCTTCGATGTGCGATGGGCGGCGAGCTTCTCCTTCGTCGCCTTTGCGATCTCATATTTTTTGCGTGCGTGGCTCACCACCCAGGCGAGCTTCAGCGAGTTCGTCTGGCCACTCCTCTTCCAGGGTGCGGGCACGGCCACGTTCTTCTTGGCCATGGTCGCGATCTCGCTCGACGGCATAGAGCCGGAGCGCATTCCGTCCGCCTCGGGCATCTCCAATTTCGCGCGCATCACGGCGGGCGGTTTCGCGGCCTCGATCGTGACCACCATGTGGGACCGCCGCGAGCGGCTGCACCAGAGCCGCCTTGCCGAGACGCCTACGGTTTACAATCCCGCTCTGCACCAGGCGGTCCAACACCTGGGCACCAGACACGTGTCCGAACTCAAGAGTCTCGGCGTGATTACGCATGAAATGATCAACCAGGCTTTTCTTTTGTCCTCGCTGGACATCTTCTGGATTTCAGGTTGGCTCAGCGTCGCCATGCTGGGCATCGTCTGGCTTGCCAGGCATACGGTCGCGGACAGAAGCATCGCCGCGCCGGAGTGACGAAGGCATTAGGAGAATGACATGAAGCTTGTGACGTTCGAAGTTCAGGGATGCGAGCGCGTCGGGGTGGTGGAGGGCGATCGTGTGTTCGATCTCTCCGAGACCTCGCTGCCGTCCACGATGACCGGCCTCATCGCCGCCTGGGACGGCATCGCGCACGATGTCCGGCGGTTTGTATCCGGCACCAAGCCGCAGCATTTGCTCGCCGACGTGCACCTGAAGGCGCCCGTGCCGCGGCCGCCGAAAATCCTCGCCATCGGTCTGAACTACGCCGACCACATCGCCGAGACGGGCCGCGAGAAGCCGACGCGCCAGGTCTGGTTCGCGAAGATGTCGAACGCGGTGAACGGTCCCTTCGACCGCATCGAGATTCCGAAGGTCTCCAACGACGTCGACTACGAGGCGGAGCTCGTTTTCGTCGTCGGCAAGAGATGCCGGCACGTGCCCAAGGAGAAAGCGCATGAAGTCGTGTTCGGTTATTGCGCCGGCAACGACGTCAGCGTGCGCGACTGGCAATACGCATCGCCGCAATGGATTTTGGGCAAGTCCTTCGACACCCACGCGCCGTTCGGGCCCTGGATCGTCACGGCCGACGAAATCGGCGATCCGCATACGCTGGGCATTCGCTGTCGTGTCAACGACGTCCTCCGACAGAATTCCAACACGCGCGAGCTTGTTTTCAACGTCTACGACCAGATCGCGCATCTCACACAGGCAATGACGCTGGAGCCCGGAGACGTCATCTTCACCGGCACGCCCGGCGGCGTTGGCGCGGCGATGAAACCGCCCGGCTATCTCAAGCCCGGCGACACCGTTTGCGTCGAGATCGACAAGATCGGCTCGTTGATCGCCGATGTTCGTCGCGAATGCGACTAACGAATATTTGCAAGTGCCTCGCATTCGTACGTTCGGCGCGTTCGCGATGCACGCAGCGTCAGACGACATCCTACAGACTGTGTGGGCGATAACGCACAGTGCACAATTTCTTTCGCCGCGCTGCTGCATGTCACAGAACGGTCATTCACTTCTCACATAAAAGTCATGGAGTGCCATCAAGTTGCGCCGCAAACAAGTTGCGGCGTGCGCGCGCGGGGCGTGCCCAGTTGGGGCTCTAAGCAGAACCAATAGCTGATCGGGCTTTCGAGCACTGTCGCGCTCGCGCGTGGCAGATGCCGTTTCGCCTGCGGCGTCGCAAATGAGACAGACGGCTTCGGCCGCAAAGTTCGCGTTCAACAAAGAGGGTCCAATGCCAGAAGCTTTCAATCTACGCCGCAAATCCGTGTTGCTCGGCTGCACCGCCATGGCGGCGGTCATGCTCGCCGGCTCCGCAATGGCCGACGACACGAGTGCGCCCGAAACCGTCGTCGTGACGGGCACACGGTTCAACACCGATGCAGCGCCCGCAAAGGCTTCCCTGGACACGACCGAGCCGCAGACCATCATCAACCGAACCTACATCGAAAACTTCCTGCCGCCGCAGGCCGACTATGTGTCGATCCTTGCGATCGTGCCCTCGATGACGGGCGGCGACATCAACGGTCCCGGCCTTTCGGACGGCGGCACGAAGAACACGCTGCGCGGTCTGCCCGACGGCGATTTCGTGCAGACCTATGACGGCATTCCGTTCGGCGACACCAACGGACCGACGCACCATAACATTTCCTACTTCCCCGCCTCGACGATCGGTTCGATCGTCGTCGACCGCGGTCCCGGCAACGCCGGCACGCTGGGCGCTGCGACCTATGGCGGCTCGGTAGCCTTCTTCTCGGAAGGGCTGACCGACGACATGCATGCGCGCGTGGTCGGCAGCTACGGCAGCTTCAATACCGTAACCGGAATCGCGAACTTCCAGACGGGCGATCTCGACACGGGCGGCTTCGGCACTGTCCGGGCCATGACGAACCTGCAATATGTGCACTCGGACGGCGCGCTGACCAATCAGGACCTCTTTACGAATAACGTGCTGCTCAAGGTCCAGGACGAACTCAACTCGCACTGGACTGTCACGCTGTTCGGCGATTCGGCGTTCCTCAAAGAGAACCTGGACGACAACAACGGCGACACGCCCGGCCAGATCGCTCTCTACGGCAAGGACTTCGCGCTGCAGGACACAAATCCCGCTCTGCCGACCTACACACCGTATAACTACACGTCCAAACACACCGACATGGATTATGCGCGCCTCCAGGGCGATCAGTTCGGCGTCAAGGTGGACAATACCGTTTACACCTATGCGTACTGGAACCATACGTTCAGCCCGAACAACCAGACGCAGACCTATTGCGACGCTCTGAACAATACGTCGGAGGGTAACTATCCCGGCGGCGGCTGGACGACCAATGCTTCCGGCAATTGCGTCGCGCCGAAATCGCCGGCCAACTCCGCGCTCGTGTTGGCGAACGGCACGACCGATCCCAACGCCGGGATGCTCGCCTATTCGAAGGAGAACGCCTACCGCGTCTATGGCGACATTTTCCGGCTGTCCGAAGACTACGATCTGGGTTGGATCGACGGTCAGATCCGCGAAGGCGTGTGGTGGGAAACGCAGGCGACCCACCGCTTCAAGTACTATTATGATTCCATCTCATGCACGGACCAGGGAATCGATCCATTCGACACCGGCGACGCTGCTGCCAACGCGGCTTGCGGCGTCGCTTACAAGCCCTTCGCAGGTGCCTATACTGGTACCGGCGGCAAGACGTCCATTTCGTCGTCCAAATCGATCCTCAACGGCGATCTGGGCTTCGCCAAGGACGACGAGCATTCGGACTGGACGCAGTACGAGCCCTTCGTCGAAGTCGACATCAAAGCGCTCGATGACCGCCTGACGATCACGCCGGGCCTGAAATACATCCATTGGGACCATGGCGTGGACGCACCTGTCGGCCAGGGCAATCTCTGCGGCGTCGGCGCGAACAGCGGCACCTACAACAAGACCACTAATCCCGAAGGCACCAACGGGTACTGCACCAACGCTCCGGGCGAGAACTATACGGCGGGCTTCATCACGCGTGACCTGCTGCCGTTCCTCGAGATGAACTACAAGCTCGAGCCGTCGTGGAGCATCTACTTCCAGTACGCGAAGGGTATTTACGTGCCCGACATCACGGCGTTCGAGAACAGCCCGCCGACCGGACCCGGCGGCTATCCGGCGCCCGAGACGACGACGAACTATCAGCTCGGCACGGTCTATTACGCCGACCAGTTCACGTTCGACGCGGACGTCTATTACATCCCGATCCACAACAACTATGTCGTCGAGACCTGCTCGTATGACTCGAGCGAAAGCTGCTATGTCAACAATGGCTCGGCGACATATCAGGGCATCGAAGGCGAAGGCACCTATGCGTTCGACACGCTGTTCGGCTACGACGTGCACGGGCTTTCGGCCTTCGCCAACGGCGCGCTCATGTCGTCGAAGGCCGACGGCGGCCTCTGGGAGCCGAATGCGCCGATGTGGACGGCGGCGGCGGGCATTCTGTACCAGAGCTCGCAGTGGAAATTCGGCCTGATCGACAAGCTGGTCGGTCCGCAATATTCTGACACGGACAATCTGAAGTATTACGAATTGCACACCTATGGCAACCTGACCGCGACAGCGGGATACGCGTTGGAGTGGCAGGGCGTAGGCTCGGCGGAGCTGTCCCTCAACGTCGACAACCTGCTCGACAGCCGCAAGGACACGCTGATCACCGAGGCCACCAACAACGTTGCAGCAACGTCGTGGCAGAACAGCCTGGACCAGTATTTCTTCCAGGCGCCACGCAGCATCTTCGTGAACCTCACCCTCCGCTATTGAGGTCTTCGAATTTCAATGCTTGAAGAGCGGCGGGGCGGTTTCGCCCCGCCGTTTTTTCTGAGGGAGACTCGCATGAAGATGCGGACTGCTTTTCTGTCGCTTTTGCTCGCGCTCGCGCCGCTGTCGGCGCCGGCCGTTTCGATCGATGCGACGCAGCTTCTCCCGCCTCCACCCGCCGACGGTTCCCCGGCCGCCAAAGCCGAGCGCGCGGAACTCGATCAGGTCGTGGCCGCCCGAACGCCGGAGATGCTAGCGCAGGCGACGCAGGACGACGCAATCGAGAATCCGACGATCTATCGTGCCGTCATCGGTGAGGGATTTGATCTCGACAAGCTTCCCGCAACATCGAAGATGCTGACCGATGTGATGCGCGAGCAGCGCGCCGCGGCCAATCGCGCGAAGAGGTTCTTTCAGCGCGCCCGCCCGTGGGTTGCCGAGCCGGACCTCAAGACATGCGGCCCACGCGGAATCGACTGGCACTCGTCCTATCCGAGCGGCCACGCCACTATGGGGTATTCCACCGGCGTCGTGCTGGCGGCGCTGATTCCGGAAAAAGCGCAGGCGATTTTGACGCGTGCGAGCGGCTATGCGGAAAACCGACTGGTCTGCGGCATGCATTTCCGCCGCGACATCGTGGCCGGTGAAGTCTTGGGAACTGCCGTCGCCGTGACGCTCATGCACGATCAGGCGTTCAAGGGCGAATTCGACGCGGCCGAGGCCGAACTCAAGGCTGCGCATCTGGCGCAGTAAGATCAGCCGACCGTCTTGCGGCCCACGCTCACATAGGTGAAACCGGCCTCCGCCATCTGCGCGGGGCGGTAGATGTTCCTGAGATCGACCATCAGGGGGCGCTTGAGCAGCGACTTCACGCGGTCGAGGTCGAGCGCGCGGAATTCATTCCACTCCGTCAGGATCACAACGCCGTCTGCACCGCTGATCGCTTCATAGGCGTCGCTGCAGGTCTCGATCTCGAGAACCTTCTTGGCTTCCGCGGCACCTTCCGGATCGTAGGCGCGGATGCGCGCGCCGGCCGCCTGCAGCTTGGGTACGATGACGAGGCTCGGTGCGTCGCGCATGTCGTCCGTATTGGGTTTGAAGGTGAGGCCCAGGACCGCGATCGTCTTGCCTTTCATGTCGCCGAATGCCTCGACGATCTTGTCCGCCATGCGGGACTTGCGCGCCTCGTTGACGGAGACGACCGTCTCCACGATGCGCACGGGCGCGTTGGCATCCTGCGATGTCTTGAGCAGCGCCAGCGTATCCTTCGGGAAGCAGGAGCCGCCGAAGCCCGGTCCCGCATGGAGAAACTTGCCGCCGATGCGGCCGTCGAGGCCGATGCCGCGCGCGACTTCCTGCACGTCGGCGCCCACGCGCTCGCAGAGATCGGCCATCTCGTTGATGAAGGTGATCTTGGTTGCGAGAAACGCGTTCGCCGCATATTTGACGAGTTCCGATGTCTCGCGCGAGGTGAAGACGATCGGCGTCTCGTTCAGATAGAGCGGGCGATAAACCTCTTTCAGCACGTTGCGCGCGCGTTCCGTCTCGGCGCCGACGACGATGCGGTCGGGGCGCCGGAAGTCCTCGATGGCCGAACCTTCGCGCAGGAATTCCGGATTGGAGGCGACGTCGAATTCGGCCTCGGGACGGATCTTGCGGATGATGTCTTCGACTTTCTTTCCGGTGCCGACCGGAACGGTCGATTTCGTGACGATCACGGTGTAGTGCCCGAGCGCGCGCGCGATTTCTTCGGCGGCGCCGAACACGAAGCTCAGATCGGCATGACCGTCGCCGCGCCGGCTGGGCGTGCCGACGGCGATGAACACGGCGTCGGCCTGGGGCACGGCGGAGGCGAGATCGCAGGTAAACGAAAGCCGTCCCGCGCGCGCATTGGCGGCGACGACTTCGTCGAGACCCGGCTCGAAGATCGGAACGCGGCCCTTGTTGAGATCGGCGATCTTGCCCTGGTCCTTGTCGATGCAGACGACTTCGTGGCCGAACTCCGACAGGCAGGCGCCCGACACGAGCCCCACATAACCGCTGCCGATCATCGCGATACGCATAAATTTCTCCTCTCACCGTTCTTCGAAAACGGGAGCTTCAGATTTTGACACTCTTCAGAATAGCCCTGAGCGCCGGCGCGATATCGGGGCGCTGCAGCCCGACGGCGATATTGGCGTGCAGGAAGCCCACCTTGTCGCCGCAATCGTACCAGTTGCCTTCGACTTTCACGGCGTGGAACGGCGAGCGCCCGATGAGCTTCTGCATGGAGTCCGTCAATTGGATCTCGCCGCCCGCACCTTCTTCCTTCCGGTCGAGTTCGGCGAAGATCTCGCTCGGCAGGATGTAGCGGCCGACAATGCGCAGGCGTGAAGGCGCTTCTTCGGCTTTGGGTTTCTCGACGACGCCCTTCACCTCGATGACGTTGCCGCGGATGGTGCCCGGTGCGATGACGCCGTAGCGGCTGATCTCGGATTGCGGCCGCTCTTCTGCCGCGATGATAGCGCCGCCGCCCACCTCGTTGTAGGCGCGCACCATCTGGGACAGCGCGCCGGGCTTTCCGGCCATCAGATCGTCCGGCAGAAGAACGGCGAAAGGTTCTTCGCCGATGAAGTGCCGCGCGCACCACACCGCGTGGCCGAGGCCCAGCGGCTTCTGCTGGCGCGTGAAGCTGACCGACCCGGTCGTGGGCAGGCCCTCGAGAAGGCTGTTGAGCTCGGCGGTTTTGTCGCGCTGGGTGAGCAGCGCCTCCAGCTCGTAGGCGTGATCGAAGTGATCCTCGATGACGTGCTTGCCGCGGCCGGTCACGAAAATGAACTGCTCGATGCCCGCTTCCATGGCCTCTTCGACGGCATATTGGACGACGGGCTTGTCGACCACGGGAAGCATTTCCTTGGGCACCGCCTTGGTCGCGGGCAGGAAACGCGTGCCCATGCCGGCGACCGGCAGGACGGCTTTGCGGACGGGTTTCGGCTTGATCATTGCGGGCCGGAATGCATTGGAATCGGCGCAGTCATGGCATAATCATGGGCCAACCGTCCACATGACCTCACGAAAGCGGCGCGCAAGACATGCAGATTTTGTTGACCGGAGGGGCGGGCTTCATCGGAAGCCACGCGGCGGACGCGCTCCTTTCACGTGGACATGAAATAACCGCGCTCGACAGCCTTAACAGCTACTACGATCCGGCGCTGAAACGCGCACGTCTTGCCCGTCTGGAAGGCAAACGCGGATTTCGGTTCATTCAGGCGGACATCGCCGACGCCGCCACGTTCCAGGAATGCCTCAAGGGCCAGCGCTACGAGGTGATCCTGCATCTGGCGGCGCAAGCGGGCGTCCGTTACGCGCTCCAGGATCCCGCATCCTACACGCGCTCGAACCTGGTCGGTCATCAGAACGTCATCGAATACGCTCGCCATCATGAGGGCCTCGCGCATCTGGTTTACGCCTCTTCGAGTTCCGTCTACGGCAACGACACGGTCGCGCCGTTCTCGGAGGGTGCACGGGCCGACAAGCCGGTTTCGTATTACGGCGCGACCAAGCGGGCGGGCGAGCTTCTCTCGCATTCGTATGCCGAGCTTTTCGGGCTCAAGCAGACGGGCCTGCGCTTCTTCACGGTCTACGGTCCCATGGGCCGGCCCGACATGGCGTACTGGCTCTTCACCGACGCCGTTCTCAAGGGGCGAAAGATTCCCGTGTTCGGGCAGGGAAAATTGCGCCGCGACTTCACCTATATCGACGACATCGTCGCTGCACTCGTCCGCATCGTGGAAACGCCTTTCAAATCCGAAGGGGCCGGCGCGCCGCATCGCCTCTACAATCTCGGCAACAGCCACCCCGAAAGCGTGCTCGACCTGATCGGCGCCATCGAGGCGGCGACGGGCAAGAGCGCGCAGATTGAGCACTCCGAAGGCCCGCCCGGCGACGTCAAGGAAACCTATGCGGACATTTCCCGAGCCGCGCGCGATTTCGGATTTGCGCCAAGGGTCGCGCTCGCCGATGGGATCGCGCGGTTCGTGGCGTGGTTCGCGGACTACCAGGGCTATCAAAAGTTGCGTTAACGATTGACGCGGCCCGCCGTCCGGGA